>Ga0209367_1002824_pt1 | contig 23228 bp, 14 predicted proteins | sample WorMetLIZISLAND2_FD_187412 | JGI IMG/M metagenome (GOLD analysis project Ga0209367, IMG submission 187412) | Marine gutless worms symbiont microbial communities from Max Planck institute for Marine Microbiology, Germany - Olavius geniculatus... ... | reverse complement strand
AAAATCTAAACGGCGTTGACGAGAACGATCTTTTCGGTGTTGAACAAAAAAATTTTGTGAAATTCCGTCCACTACGAACAAAGTTATAGGCGCTCATGTTGACCTACCCTAAGTCGACAATGCGCGTTCGGCGTATGCCAATGCATTTGAGTTCGGGCTACGTGACTTTGATGCCGGGAAAATTTTACCCCCTCCCCTCTAATTTCCCCCAATCGGACTTAGGGCGCCGGGCGGACTCACGTTGGGCTTTGCCCCAAATTTCTAGTTTTTTTAATTTTTCTGTAATTTGTACGTCGTTACTTATATACTGTCGTTTGTGGTTAATTATTTTGAAACACATTATTGCTGTACCTGACGAATAACAAGAAATTTGAGCTAATGCTCACGAGACGAGCGAAAGCCTATAGCAGTTCCGGTTTAGTATTTTAACTGAAAATTGGGGTGTTCACGCTAAGTTAATATACAAATACTAAATTTTCTATTTGGATCGCATAACGATAGTTCCGTGGTGCCACCTTGTGAATGATATAGACTTGTGTCGCAGTCCGAAATCGCCAAAAAATCCATAAAGCAGACTATTTTGTATTTTGGCGTTCAAGATCATTCAAGGTCATTGAATTTGGCGCCAATCGAGAGCCAGTGTACGATTCCTATTAGTGATTAAGGAACTACTCAATTACTTACTCATTACGCACGTCTCTCTGTATAGTTCCTAGTACTGATTATTGCAGGGCACTGAGGTCAGTTTTCCAATTTTTCTGTATTTAAATCTCGGTCTTCCACTTTTCAATTTTATAAGTCTTTCTTTCAGTAATTTAATTAGGTTTTTAATTAGGTTAATTAGGTTAAATATGTAAGCCTATTTTGGTGTTTGTTTGTTATTTGTATAATTTTCTTTGCTCTACTACATTTTGCTATTCAGAGTGTGATTTGTTCAGTTAACTGCACAGCAGGTCAGTGGCGTGTCATGTCGTAGTCATGGCACGTCTCTTAACCACTTTACTGTAAATCGAGATGGCATTTAATCACTGATTTTTACCAACTTTGCCTGGGCATAGCTGCACGCGTTGGCACTATAAAAATGAGTATGCCATGTAGGTCACGCTCGCCGCTAGGATAGAAAGGGTTGTTGTACGGTGCAGTAGACTCTTGGTACAGTACTTCCAGTGTATTTTTGTAAGTGTTTACTACCTGCAGACTTTCAGAGTGAGTTACACGTCGACGTAGAGCGTGTTGTATAATTCAAACGTTCCAATAGCTGTGGTTTTAGGCTGTTGTTTTTAGAACAGATTCGACTCATTTTTTGGCTGGATGTCTCAACTTTTAAGAGATGACTCAATCACGTATTTTTTGGTTTTGTTAGATTTAGTTAACGTGTTTTTTGTTTTTTTTTACTTTTTGGCATAATTTGTCGGTATCACAGCCGAGGCGAGAAAAAGCCTTCAAGAAACTTTTCATGAATCAAGATTATCTTCACACAAAAGTTGAACAAAGCTGTGTAGTGAGTACTTATTACCTGCTCGTATTTTATGTTGTATTGTTTGCTAGTTCGAACTGCATTGTCATCTCTATTTGATAACTTGTCAACCGTCTGTGTTAAAACTTTTGATAGTGAATAAACATTTTACGAGATGGGGCCTACAAAAACAGAGCGTTCACCCACGACAAAAATTTGCTTCGTGGCTCAGACCCCGATAAATTTTGTGCGTGCTTTAAAGGAGCGAACAGAGTGATTGTGTTCTCACACCAGGCATGTGGTTTTATTTGTGCATTCTGTTGAACATGTAGTGTTAGTGGTTGTTAAATGCTTCGCTGAATGACTGACTCGGGTATCGTGACTTGTAATATTTTAATAAAACTTGCGCTTGGCTGCAGTAATAATCTCCGACGTTAGACTTTTAGACTGCAGTTAGTTTAGTAGTATCTTCATATTTTCAGAACTTCGTTACGTTGTCGTTAGCATTTTTCTGTCTTTAAATTAGATGTACGCCAGTGAATAAAATTTTGCACGTTGTCTTGAAAATCTGCAAATCTGTTCTCTGAATTTATTCTTGTGTTTTTCAAAACATCTACTCCTTAATTAATTACTATAGGCTAGTTATCAGATTGCACAATATATCACCATTATGTCATTTATTTGAAAAAGTCTTGACGTAGCATTCTTCCATTTTGGGGACCATAGTCTCCAGATTGTTTTCGTTCTTTATTCTCTGAATTAGTGTTGATTTAGCTGTTGCGAGATTTCGGTCACTGCGTATATAAAGAATTAATAATTTTTTAACTGGCCACGACATGAGCTACAAACCTTTAAAATGCAAACAACACAGTTGTGTTTCTGTTACACGTAACGCTTATGGAACGCTTATACCCTGTTCGACCTCAGTGAAAAAAATAATTTGAGCCGATCTCACGTGAAGCGCGACAGCGTCGTTGCTGCCACCGGCGGAATTAGCGTACTTTAACGGCATATGAGCATATCTGTAGTGCTGATGAAATGATGAAATACAGATACGAAAGGTCATTTTTTTTTGCCAAAACAATGTCAGTAGGGCTTATACCTACCACAAAGAAAAACCATGCGTATTCTATACAGTTGATTAAAATCACTTATACAGATAACTGTTTATATTACAGCTGCCGAATAAGCGTGTTAAGAAAAATGCATTAATTTGTTAGAAAGTCAGTCGCAATAAAAACATTAGTGCCACTAAAAATTTTAATGCAGTGACAAAAAATGACCAAGATGTACAATGCGGTACCACGCATATTGCTTCTTTGACCACATCTAAAGAGTTTGTCCAGTTACTGTGGACCCTGCAGGTCGCATGACAAACGTTCTCAAAGCCAAGGAGCGTCACGTGCCATATGGTATCATAAAGTGCTACCTGTCAGCCGACATAGACCCGAAATGAGCGCACCCCACTCACTATAGCAGTAGCAACGCCTGCTGAAACTGCCGTCACCCCACATCACAACCCAGCGTTCAACAGCAACGCAGCTTTCTGTCGAACATTTGATGACGCCTGTCTTCAGCAGAAACAAGACGCGTTATAACTGCGATTAACGCGTGAATACAAATAACCGAAGAATTAAAGCGATTAAAAACGTAAACAAACGGTAATAAAACACTCAATAACCTCTGATGAACTTCAGTATGGTTACTCACTAGGATTCCGTTTACACAACTACAGACTGCAGTTATCCAAGGAGTGGTGCCGTGGGCTAAAAAACTGGCGGAAAGCCAAAAAAGTTGCAATTTCCAACAAAGTTCCAACAGATTTCGAAAGACAGTTGCAAATTTTCAACAGCGGAAAAACTCAATTTTGCCTCTAAACGCATCTCCCAAATGAGGAATTTCTAGCCCCAAATTTTGTACATGTGAAAGACAATTTTCCAAAAAGATTACAATTTGGAGGAAAAGAACTGCCCCTTTACCCCTGCCACGACAGCATTGGTTTAGCAAAAACAGAACAATTGCAGCAGTGTGACTAATGTAAGAGCACAAAAATAATGTGACGCAATTAGAGATATTCAGTTTTACCGAAAACAGACGACTCGATATCCTAAACTACAGTATGGTCAGTCACTACATACAGCGACGACGTACTATCAAGTGAGTTATGCATAAACAATAACAGACTGAAGATATATGCCTACAGTCAATGAGTCAATGCTCGTTGACAATAAATGGCCATATCACAGTCGGTCAAAGCCACAACAAAAATAATCAGCACGAACAAAAACCTTACACGTTATCAAGCAGCATCAAAGCACAAAATACGACAGAGGTGCCTGCTTTTTTAAATTACCTTAAAAATTCTTACACATTGTGCAAAAATACGATGTACGTTGTTTTAGGAAGTTTGAACTTTCGGCTACGTATAGGCTTACAAAACTTGGAAAAAACGTAAACTAAGATCCCGGAAAGTATTCTCACACAAACCACTCAAAATTGACAACTAAAATCAACAACACAAACACAACATTGCCACGTCTTCACACCATTTCAACGACACTGTTTTCACTACTGTCACTAGTAAAATATGCAACAATGTGTGAAAAACACTTTCAAAAACTTTTTCAAGTTTTTATCTTAAAATCTGTTGTTTTACATGTACACCTAAGTAACTGTAAATGGTGATAAACGCTGTGTAATGCAGTGTGCACTGTGCAACTAGAAAAAATACGAGAAAAACTTAACAAAATCACAGACCGTGCTGATCCATATTTTGATCCTTATCAAATTAAAGTAACCCACTAAACAATTCATAAACTGCATACAAAGATCATACCCCCCGTATCTTTTTTTTATATTTTAGGCACTTTTACATATAAATCACCCTTTCCTGTTGTGCACTAAAGTATTTTTTCTAAGACTTGCATAAACAATCTTGCCAATATATATAGCACAGTGTAACAAACGGAAATAGCTGCAAATTACAATTACCGTACCTCCCTCATCTTGCGGAAATTCAGCCAAGGTCGATATTCGTCTCGACGCCGTTTCAAGCTTGAAGTTCGCGTGAGTAGAGCACCGGGTTGGGAATGAGAGCGGGTCATTCGCTGGGCCTGCTGTAACGACGACGACACCGTGCCAGTGGACACCTGTACATTGTGTACAGGCTGCTGTTTGACGAACGGCATACACGACCGTGAAAATGCGAACAGTCCAACAGCAGGTTCAACGTCAGGCTGTAACGATCGAATGGAAAATGGAATGACGATAAATGCAACTAAGCGAACGAACTGCGAACATCAGACGAACTGGAAGCGGTGAAATGAAACGCAGGTTGGCAGACAGCAGAGGTCTGACGCATATCATTTTCTGTGTTGGATGAAACAGCAGTGGGATGTGTCACGACTGACGGTCGTATGGGAACTGGCTGCAGCAGACCACTGCTCTGCCGATGACGAGCTAAATACCGGTGCATGCGACTTTCGGAACGCGTTCCACCCGGTATTGAGGCGGAACGTCGGTGCCGCTTCTTTGGTGGCATCAGTGAGGGACTCAGCGCATTCTCCTGTACTACCAGTTGTGTCGCAGCACCATCGCACGATTCACAGCTCACCCGGAGTGTTGTACACGCTGACGAACGATCACATCTTGACGTTAGTGATATACGACTACGACTATCTATACATTGACGGATTAACAAATCACAACATAATTAGAAATCGTACTTTATAAACAACAAATCAAAAGTTACAGTCAGATGGTTGAAATAGGCTTAACATTATTTTTTTTCAAAATCAGACACACATCGAATGTAACAATATCCGTTCTGTAGCAAGAAGAAATCATGTAATCAAGCAAAGAGATCAAGATTCATTTTCACGCGCGACAGCTATGCTAAGCACGTTATAGCTATCGCAAAGGTGACGGCGTCCGTCTGTCTGTCTGTCCGTCTGTCACACTCTGCAGCCCTATCAAAACGGTGCACTAAGACAACAAAATCTTTACTGTGGGCTATCACAAAGACTTTAGCTTTTCGTGACAAAATTTTGCCGCTGGGTGAAAAAAATTTCCCTAGAACTAAAGCGTCAAAGAGGGATAGCCATTTAAGAAGTCGTTTGTTTACCACCATCGACTTGTCTTACGTGAAAACGGTTGCAAATGGGCAGAGATTTCAGCTTATCATAACAAGCACCGCTAAAGAGCTTTCTGCAAATACTAACATCGATGACCTTAAACAACCTTGAACCCCCAAAATAAAGGGTTTTGCTAATCTTTTTGCAATTGTTGTCCGTGGCGCATATTTTAAGAATAAATTGCGCCAATATGGCTGGAGATGAACGGCCAAGTGAACCTGCGTATGAAATTTTCAGCATTAAACATACATTTTAGCTGTGTCAATTTTAGCCCCTTAGGTTTAAGGAGTCCTCAGTACGGGTACCCTTTTAAAATGCACGATTTCTGTCAATGTCAGCCAATTTAGCGCGAAAACGGTTGCAAGTATGAACATAAACTTGCTGCTTACTGCTTGTTGCACTGCTGACGAGCTTTCCGCGAGTACGATGACCTTGATGACCTTGAGCGACCTTGAAATCTACAAAAGCGGGCGATTTTAGGCTGTAGCGCTTATTTCAACCGTGATTTACGCTGAAATTACTGGAGACAGACCAGGACAATCTGCGCACAAAAAAAAATTTTTTAGGAAAAGCCGAGTTTTTAACCGTCTGAATTTGGACCTCCTAAGTTCAAATATGAAAGCGTCAAATTTGAGTATCCTTTCAGAACGCATTATTATTTTATTGCACGTTGTACACTGATTTCCCAGGTGGCAGCAGCGATGCTGTCGTGCGTCACGTGAGCTTTGCTCACATTACTTGTTAACGCACTGTGGCCTCCCCAACAAAATTTATTTATGATGGGTATGTCAGCCAACAGTAACCTATGCATGATGCATACCTTAATCCGAATCACCTTGAGTGCAAGCTTTCACATTTAGCAACTAAGTCTACTCAACGTGACTGTTTGCAGACAAGTAGAAACGACCATGCCTAGCAACATCACTGCTAGCAGATAACTGCATGTAGTTAATACACACATACCTGAGAGCCGTGTCTGAACAGTTTCACTGTGTCCTTGCAGGGATAACTGAAACAAGCAAAATATTGCTGAATAACACTGTGCAGCATGACTCACAAACGCACCATAAGTGTGAATGAAAAGACAGAGAATGCAGGTCTACATGAAAAGCATGCTTACGGCAGGTTAAATTTGTCGTTTGTAATAATAATAATAATAATAATAATAATTGTGCGCATTGAAAATTCTGTGAGTTTGCGTTATGTAAAGTTACACGTTACACTTTACTATTGAATCTGCTCTTCAAATAATTACGAAAAACCTGAAGAATGCTATACTGTCGATCAGGACACAAGATGAATATGAATGAATATGTCAATTTGTATAGCGCCCAATTAGAGAAGACCTCAAGAGCGCTCAAGATCTTGGCAAGAGCGCCCTATAGGCCTACTGTCGTATTAAACCTATACCGCGCAATGCGCTGATTCGTGTTTGCAATCGACCTTGCCGGCGACGTCAAACGTTAGTTACGTTGGAGAAAATTAATAATGCGCAGGCAATGCATCCTAACGAAAAATATGGGCTTTCGTCAGTGAGCTGGAGGTACTTCAGCAGCCTGAAGTACGACTGAGCACCCCCAATTTGGGTGCATAACACAATAACTGATGCAGGGAATAGTTTTACTGGCTTTTGTTTCCCTGCAGCTGCGCGACTGAAAGTGAGAAAGTAAAAGCTAATTTATGTGATGAAATGCTGTTTGCAGCAATTATCAGCGTCATCGGCTAGAATAAAGACATCACACAGTGCGTTCTACTGCTGCAGCACTTCTCTGTAGTGCTCAGAAACAGGGTTTTCAATAGACCGGAATTTTCAGGACGTCATGACTTCCAGGCTAAAAAATTTGGACGTCAGTGCTGAAAACCTGGAAGTCATGCAGTAGGTCTACAAGAAAACTCAAGCAATAACCTAATGCAAAACAATACTTAGGCCCTAGTACATATGTGTCACTTACGCACCAACAACATAGGTCGTGGTTTTTACGTGCTATAACTCAACTGTGCTGTATAGCGCGTCTATAACACGATTGTCGTCTGTCTGTTGGTTTGTTTGTCATGGATGTATTGTGGTTAAACGGTGGGAGATAGAGCCTAAGTTGTTATTGTAAGAGAAAGTCGCATATTGGCTTTCAAATCACATGAAAATCATTGACCTTGGATGACCTTCAAAGGTCATAATGCACTATGGTATGCCAACCGTGCGGTATTGTGGCTAAACTACGATGATACCATCGGATAGGGCGCTAGCAACTTTCTATAGGCTGTCAGTAGTAGTCATGTCCTTATCTGCAGCGGTTTGGCCGCAATTTTTAATGGGAAGTTTCAAGCTATAAGTGACCGTATCTCAGAAACAATGAGAAATATGGCCAAGATTACTATTAATCACTAATAGTCACATAGGCCTACTGGCTTTTAAATGACGTAAAAAAATCATTGACCTTGGATGACCTTGAAGGTCAGTAGTGGAACGAACTATAAAGGCTAAGCTTTCTTGTAAAAACAAGCAACATTTAATTCTACTAGCTTTATGCAAAACGAAGATCGCAGTTTCTGGATCAGAACTGTTCACATAAGAGGTCTAAATTAATACGGTTGCGTGCCTCGTCTTCATGAAATGAAGTATTCAGAAACACGACAGTCAGCGAAATTTTTTTAAACCAACGAAACATTCGAAAACAGATTCTGACGTCAATTCCCAGTTTATTATAGTCAAATAAACATAATATGAAGCAGATTGCTTTGGACGTCGTGACGTCCACGTCTTAAAATTTGGGCGTACGGGCTGAAATTTTTGGGCGTATTAAAAAATTTACGCCCAAACGTCTGCTATTGAAAACCCTGCTCAGAAATACTCAAGGTGAAATTGTCTAAAGTCACAGCCGAGAGAAACGATGTGTGGCATGTGCCTGCGTGTTTTGGGCTTCTACTGAACGTCTTAAGATCTTAATTAAACTATGTGTTATGCATTATACGCATACAGCATTAAATATTAACCATTACTATTACCAGTAATCGAATTAGTGTTGCTCCTTTTCTCTTGTTCTACTTCTTCATTTTTATTGCACGACTAGCCTATAACACAAGTTAGCAGTTAGAAACAGTCAGAATTTGTGAACTATTATCACCAATAATATGAATAAATGAATAAGCTAGTTTTATGTAGTTTGAATGTTTATGTATTGCAGACGTCACGTAAATACAAAACTTTTAAGCAGTTCAATTATGTCAAAATGCTGTGTGTACAGTGTGTTGATTAATTTTAAATCTGTTATGTTAACGATTTGATGTTTAATGACAGCAACCATTTGTGTTTAAATGATAATAACATCAATTTGTTTCACATCAACTCCTTATCTTGTGTTCTGTGATGTTAGTTTGATGGCTTTTCAATATATTATTACTTCAAGCTTATACTATAGAGTTACTATGGCATAGATTGTACCGGGTGTTAACATTCAATGTAAACAAAGTTGTACAGCTATTGTACCTGTATTGAAATAAGTCTTTAAAAACTCAGAAGCTGTACAATTAATGAGAATGCTAGGCTCTGATCGACAGTACCAAGAAGAGCAATCTACTTTATAGAGATAAAAATGTCAAAAATAGTCAGACAAAAATGTTCAAAACTGGGCTATAAAATAGCACAGTGGACAATGCAATTTTCAAACATAAACATTTCAAACCAACTAATTTTGTCAATGTTCATCTTTTTTTTCACAAAAATACCAGTGCCAAGAAAACATTAAAGTCTTTCAAAATCAGAATGACATGATTTGAGATTTAGTGAAGTTTATCACTTTTTATTTAGGAGTCATTTTCTCAAAATACCATGTAGATATGACTAGATGTAACACGTCCTAAAAAACAACTGCATCAAAAAATAACTTACAGTGTACATGAAAAGTTGAATGGTAAATAAAGATCAGGCTAGTATCATTTAACATCCCAGTGAGAGTAGGAGGCTGAGTTGGCCTAAGGTTAGCAACTTGCTCAGGGTTGCTTACAAAATTACCTCATTGAAATTTGAACATTAAAGTTATTAGTCTAATACTCTAATCACTGCACCACTCGCACCAGTATGTTAGGTTAACGAAACAGCAACAGACAGTAACTCCTAACACTTCAATATAGGCTACTAAACATCATCGATACTGGAGGTGAAAAATAACAGCATTGCTGAACGCTGGCACAGCAGTAGGCTGCAAGTTGTGTTTGCGTATTGGAGAGCGAAATGGATTCAGAGTTGGTTCTGACACATGGACCGCAGCAGCCCCGGCTGTACATGTAGTACTAAGCTGTTCATTGACAATGTCCATCTGTAGGCAAGTCAACTCATAACTCTTTCTACAGTACTCTGTGAAATATGATGGAATCCTCGATACCTGCAGCAGTTGACGATAACATGCTTCAGTGCAGTCACAGTTACAGTATTATCAATCTACCATTTATATAAAATGACATTGTATATAAACTCGATGAGGCAATATCATGCCAAATGCAGGAAAAATTATTACAGTATTACAGTAATTACAGTACAATTAAACCACCTGAAATGGGAAAAAAATAATTAGTCAAAACTAATCAAAAGACTATTTAAGGTTAATTTAACGCTATGCGCTATATAAATTCACATTTTACTTACTTACTTACTAATAACAATAATGACCTCTGGTCATTCCAGTAGTTTTTTAACATTTAACACAGAGCTGTCAAATTAATGTGTTACTTTAATGCGTTAACAAGTTAAAATAATAATGGTCATTAAAAAATTAATGCATATACATAAATTTACTTATTTCTGTGAAGCAGGAATTCAAATATTCTATTAAACTATGTTTATTTGACGATCAAATAATATTCAAGTAATTAAAAATTGTTTTGTTGCCATTCCATCACTACTGTCACAGTCCTGCAACACAGGCACGACTTCAACTTCATGGGCTTCATTCCACTGATCCTGTCAATGTATCCACCTACAATATCAGCAATATTATTGACAAATTAACGCTTGCGTTAAAATAATTAATGCTTCAACAGCTTTAATTCAACATGGTTTTTAACCTAAGTGATCTTTATAACAAAAAGTAAAAAAATAATATCAACAACAACATTTCTATAAGGGCCTAACGTCCTATAAAACAGAAGCTCAAAAACTATAAACAGTAAAACAAAACTAAGTCAGATTATGAAGTCACAATTATTGAATATTCAAAATGCAGTAACAAAATAAACAATATTTCTTCCTATCTGTATACCAACTAACACTGCAAGCTTTAGCTGAACCGAGACTCACTGCGAGCAGTTTAATGGTGTCAATCCAACTCTGGTAGGCAACTAAACCAGCGTTAAAACCTACACAGCAAGTACACCACATGTGCAATGGGCAGGCATAACTACAGACAGGACTTCAACATCAGTGACCTTCGATGAAGAGAACGGCTCCAACACTTTTATACGTCGTTCACAAAGCCACTTTATGGCTTACGTATGCTCATGGCGGATTTTTTTTTGCAGCAACAAAGGTAAACACATCCAAACGCACACACAATTTTTGTTTAGCCAGCTCATTTTTCCAAAATTACTCAATTCCCAATTGGACTGATCCCACAAAAACTAAATGTTTTGGAATTGTTGCAGCAGAAATTCACAGGCCAGAAGTCCTTCTTAGCACCCAATCACTAAATGACAACAGAAACACTGTTAGCAAAATTCTTCATACAAAAAATATTTCATTATCTTTAAAATGTTAACCTACAAAATAAAAAAGCAAAATAAAGCACAAAAAATGATTAAAAATGGCAAAAAATGTAAACAAACAGATAATAAATGACTTTTACCGATGACAAGATCAGCAGTTGCCAAGTGAGAATAAATGTTGTGATATAAGCCACTATGCAGAGTCACTGTAAAATTGGTCCGAGGTGTCAACACCTGGCCATCAACTGCTGATGATATGTTTGGACCAATCATATGAATGTTGAACACAGTTGTCGGTAACAACACACTCAATTCCTGCCACATATACATGATAATATCATTACTTACTTACACACAGATAATAACAGGCCTAGCATGGCATTACATATTTATACTGGTATTTATTTATTCATTTCACTCTGAAGCTAGGTAAATGGAATACAATGTAACACAATCGCATACGAGTAGAACACTTTCACACATTTTGGGCCTTTGGCAGCTGCCATAATTAACAAAATATTGTATTAAAATAACAATAAAATAAATATTAATTTCAACTTTACAGTAACTACAAGTTAAGCCAGTACACACAAGTGAATTATTGAGAACTGCTGAAGGCAGATGCAGAACGACTTCTGACAAGACTAGATCAATATATCATCACAATCAACAATAGCAATAACAAGAAGAAGAAGAAGAACAAGAGAAGAAGATTTAACACACATACATACACACAGCTAAATGCACTGCATGGGAGCTCATCCCATTTGCGGTGCTTTGAGCTGGTAAGGGTAAAACTCAATTAAGCTAGTACGCAACATAAGTTGGCCAGATGGCCGCCTCTATTAAAACAGCCAGCGCCTATAACAGACTGAGTCAGTATGCCATCAAACCTGGCGACAAGGCCTACTACTACTCTTCCCTAGTGATGACCTTAACCGTAACATCACCAGTTTTTGCCTATCCATGGAAGGATGGCCAGACTGAGAACAAATACTGTACACCCATTAACAGTCACCTGTCTCAGTACTAACCCAGCCCAACGTCAAGTAACTTCGTAGATGTGACCAACATGTTACTGTAAGGCTAAGCCACCGCCACAGTACAGTAATAGTAATAACAGCAGTAGTAGCAAAGACAATTTCTACTATTATAAATGGTGAGTCATTCGAAAGATACATCCATATCATCATCATCATCGTCATCATCATCATCATATGAGGGTCTAATGTGACGTAAATAATAACCATCATTTGCAGGATAACTTCACATGCAAAAAATACCAACATGTCATTTAACACTAATGATAAGATGCACTGACTGAACTACATTTAACTGAGCATGTGAATATCAGGGCTGATAAATCAGCAAGGCAGTAATCCTGCAGAAATCACTGATATCAATAGTAACCAGACTCGATGTAGTTATAGAGACTAGTTGATAACGTCAATCAAGCTGCCTAGTGAACAAAATAACTGCCTTTTAAACATCAATTACAACAATTCTAACTTCTATCACAGAAAGATAGAGTAAACTAACAGTGAATACTACAATGAGGTCAGCCTCCTTCTCAACTCCAACACAATGTATAATATATGATGACTTGTCCCCAGTACTGATCAGTGATACTTGCCTCACTTCCGAATCTGCACACGATAATTACACACCTTCAATAGCAAAATTTTATGCCTTCATCATTACCAGTATTAGGCAGTAAGTGTAAAAAATTTGTGTAAGTAACAAAAACTATGATGCCCAAAACAATCAACATACAAATATATTTAAACAAGAACAGCAACAACTAGAAGGCTGCCAAAAAAGCCCAACAGCTCAATAAACTGGCCGCCCATTATGTAAGTCAAAATAATGTTACAACTTACAATACATGTGCTAGGCCTACAAAACAAAAAAGAAACACTTAATAACTAGCTGATATACGAATTGATGGTTATCACTTCTTCCAATTACAATTCACACCTGTTCAGTAAGTACATTATACAACAAAATACAAAGAATGTGATAAAAACAACACGTTAATTATATTCATTTCAAGTATTATGCAAATGTCACCAAACACTAACAATATCAAACTCACAGTCATGTGGCAGACACTTTGTCAGGATAAAATACAGCGTCAATGGCCACTGCAGTAGTATGGCAATTGGAGACAGCAGAGAGAATTTACGCCATGAGTAATAATCCTGCCAGCTTTCCAGTACATCTGATGGTGGCTCTATGATGCCTGTGTCATCTTCCAACACAGCACTCTCTGATGGCAAGATGAATGGATTCCATCCACTGTCAAGCTCACCTAAATGGAGAACAAAGCGCTTTACCAAAGTGATAAAATCTCAAATCAGCACACTATCATATGACATCAAGATAGTAAAAGGCAACTACCACTAAATCCACATCATCATGACATTTAAGAATATCAAACATTACAATACTTCTGCTTCCAGTTCCAGTTATAGTTGCATTGTCATTATAATTCACTATCAGAACAGTAAAGTATTTACTGTGCAATATACCACACTCTGAACTAAAATATTTTAGACTATGCACATTGATCTGTAAATATATTTATGAAAAATATGTAAATATTCATACCATTTACTATAAGCCTACACATCAATAGATTGTATTTGTCTACAGTGCTTTGACAATGTTGCTTGCGTAACAAGCAATAAGACAGGCCTAGCCAGTGATATCTACAGCATTTCTGTGGCGCCTGGTCATGTGTGAGACCATTTGCTGACCCAAACCAGACTGAACTGGCAAATGGTCATCAGTACAAGTTTCTCATTATCTGTTGACATTCTACTATATTGTCTAAAAATTTACATAATCAATATATATGTATTTTTACTTTTGTTACAGGCATACTATTGTGAATGTAGACTGCTTCGATTCAACACTTAATTGATTTAACTCATATTGTTAAGATCTGCAAGTTTTTTTTAAAATTAAAACATGAGAAAAATAGTAAGTATACCATAAGGAATGGAGAATAAAAATTCTCGTTGCCAAAGACCATCATCTGTGATTCCACAGTCTTGCAGAAACTTTGAGTAGGCAACGGTGCCAAAGTTTGAGCTTGTCGTCCCTGCAAAATATCGACCAAACTGTTTAAACAAACCATGTCATGAAATACAGTACTTGTAATAAAAAACTGCATAATACAACTGTTACAGTATAATGAAAAAATTACTGTAAAAATATCACATCAGTCTTTGTTGAGACATGTACCTAGTTCTCTATGGTATGATAGAATTTTGGAAGGTATAATAAAACGACAATTATACGTTCAGATCAGCAATCTAAACATATAAATTTTTACACACCTTTCAGATAGCTGATCTGAAGTTATCAATTTTTTACAAAAATTCTTAGATCGCCGATCCGAATGTGTCACGGTACATATGCAAATAGATTCATAAAAAGGCGCTACTGTTATGCATAGTGCAGTAGAATTTATTATTGATATTTTATTAGAGTTAGCATTATGGTTAAGCTTAGTATTAGGGTTCAGAATCTGGGTTATGGTTGGGCTTAAGGTTAGGTTTGGTGTGCTGTATTTTACAGAGTTACATGATGATAAATGGACATTCATATTAATGGTGTAACGTTGGTGATATATTGAACTCAACTGCTCCGAGTCTGCAAAGTTGGCCGACTACACGTAGCCCGTGATATCCTGTTGGGGTTGAGGTCGTCAGTTGGCCCGCTGCCTTGACCACATGTGTCTGCGGCGTGCTGCAGATACGTGCTTACAGCAGCACATCAGCAGACTATCCCTGAAGTGCTCAGATCGCTGATCTAAACGTATCAGTTTTTGCACACATTTTCAGATCGCTGATCTGAAGGTCTCAATTTTTGTCCAAAATTTTCAGATCGGTGATATGAACGTATCACCATGCATAATAAAATTAGACAGTAAAACTCCTCACGCAATATATAATCTTGAGTATACTTCCCCATATGCAAAAAAGCATAATAAAACTCACTGTCCGCCCAAGGAAAAGGAAATGCCATGATTTTGCTGTCAGAAACAGACTGTGCCATTTTATCTCACCAGAACTTGCGAGTTCGCCGAATAAGTAATCACGACCATAAAGTGAGTCAACTGACAGATTTCACCGCAGCAAAACATACGCTAACAGCTAGCAGAACACTTCAACTAATGCTGTCAAACAAAGCTGGAATAACCAAATAAAACCTACTAAAAGTAAAGCTAACTATGTAAACAGTTAACCGGAAACACAAATGAAAATGAATAACCGATGGAAACCTAATCATCAACAAAATCGAAAGTCTTACCATAGATCCAGTCGACCATATCCCTTCAGTTTTTTTCATTTATAGCAAAAGAAACATTCTGTAGTTTTTGGTACTTGCATTTACAAATAACTAATTGATTAATTAATTAGATCAACAAATGAGCGCCGATCCGATGACCAAGTACCCCGCTAGATAGTTACTTACTTACTGGCGTAATTTAGTCTCGCAGTATCCATGACAACATATGATGCCGGAAGCAGGTGCTTGGTGATTAGAAAGTCGTATATAACAAAGAAGTAGGGTATTATGTAAGTTTTTTTAGGTAGAATATACGTAAATTCGAAGTGGTGCGTACATTATGCTTTCTGCGACTAGCAGGTCGAGTAGCACGGTTCCAACTGGCAGCAAAACTGCCGTATCTCGTGTATTTTCAAGTAACAAGTCTCCAGCAGTGGACGATACAGCGAAACAAATTCAGCGACGGTTATTAAAAACTTATGAACACAATTGCGCTGCGGACGACAGCCTAGCATTGTCTTCCGTGAAGAGAACGCTACGCGCGGGAATTCACCAGAATTCATTTCAAGCCAAGGTTATTATTTAAACATTCAACTTAATACTGCTGCAGTTTTTTGCCGTTTACCATCAAGCCTTTATTTTAGCGTTTTGTGCATATGACATTATTGAGATATTATTTAGCCAGTTGACATGAAAAGTACGCACTGACTATATATTCGGCAGCCGAATAAATAGCCCGTGAGGCTGTCCAGTCGGCCGGCTGCATTTTAGTGCCAACCATTCAATTATATTCACAGGTGACGGCACCAGTCGCAAGGTATCATTAGTGCTAAGCATATTGCAGTAACAATTAGGGTTAATGTTATGGATTAGGGTTATAGTTAGGGTTTAGGGTTAGCATATTTCGAAGATTTATGTGATGATAGGTGGACATTGAAATTACGTCTATAACATTGCTTATAAATTTGAGTGTGCTGGAGGCAAGCATACAACTTGCCAGCATCCAAAGGTCGAATGGTGCTGGTCGTACTGCTGCAAAGACATGGCCTGAGTTGGTATGGTGTGCGTACGTATTGCTAAGGCTGTTCAAAACAGCTGCCAGACAAATATCCAGCCTGGGTAAAACCGTATATTTATCCAATAGCTGTATAAATAGCTGCTAGGCTATCGATATGGTTATCAGATAAATATTTGATTAATATTTCATACCTATAAATTAAGGCATTAATACTACCCATAATTCATCAAATTAATTATCTTCAACAAATATCAATTGATTTTCTATTTTTGTGCTTGCACACTTTGCGGAAAATCTGCTAATTCTTTGCTATCTGCATCAGTAAAAATGAGAATTTGTTAATATTTGATACATTGAGCTGTGACAAAATGTGTCTTTTCAAACCACTTTTGTATTACACTTGTACACTGTAATTTATACTGTTACACTTTTTTATGATATTGCATAGGATTTACTGGAAATTGATAGAATTTTTACTTGCTTTGTCTGTTTAGTCCGCAAAATGATGCATTTTTAGTCTGTTGTTAAATTAATTGATGTGATTTATCTTCTCCAATGATGCACATATTACTAAAGTAGACTGATGTCATGCCTGCCATGACGAACTGTAACACTTTCTGCAAACAGTATGTCATAATCATTGAAGTTCTACTTGTGATCTGTTGTGTGTGTGCAGTTTGTGTTGCATAATGTCACTGAACCTCGACCAGTTGATCCTGACATGCCAGTGATCGTAACTGAAGTTCCCAAGCAGAAGATATCACTGGTGCCATTTATAAGTGCACTGAGGAAATTTCGATACATCCACATTCGTCTGCTTGACGTCTGGGGCATTGCACTTTCTCACGATGACATTGTAGCACTGGTTCGTAGTTTCAGTTATATCACATTGGTTGCTTTTAAACATTATCCAGTTTGGAGATTGAATTGTAGGTTGTTTTTCGCATGCTAAAGGGCTGGAACATGTGCTGTGTGGTGGACCAGTGGTATTTTATGGCATATAGGCTTTTTTCAGATGTTTTTCTATTACCACTGCTGGCCAGTGATATACAGTTATCTGAGTCATGGAGATAATACATGTCATACATCTACATATTCACTGAACTATTTAGAACTAGAAAGCAGTCAGAGACCGCAGACCTTTGCCAACGCCATGTTGTTCGCCAGGTGACAGCACCATATTCGGTTTGGCAGCGGTTTCTTTTATGCCCCATTGAAAGCAATGTTAACAAAAATTTCAAAGTGATCCAGAATCCAGGATTCCTTCCGGATTACCCCCAAAATTGAATCACTGGTAGTTTTTGCCATTCCTGACATTCCCAGAAAATGTCAGAAAGATCCGTCCATAAATTTTTGAGTTATCTTGCTGACACACAGACAGACAAAGTCTGGCAAAAACATAACCTCCTTGGCGGAGGTTATTATTGCTTTCTACTTTTAAATGTTATTATAACAAAAACTTCTGTTGTAGTATTTATGCATACCGTAAAACTGCTTATACAAGCCGGGTCTCATATAGTAGCCGGATCTCTAATACAAGCCGGGGGTCTGAGACTGATGTTTTAATAGAAGCTGGGTCTCAAATAAAAGCCGGGTATCCAATATAAGCTGGACATCCAAGTCGTTGTTGTTGTATGTATACACCGTGTACTAGCAGTTGTAGTAATAGTAATGATTAGTTGTATGTGCAGTAGTCTTATACATTATACACTCGCTCTAAATTGTATTGTAATAACAATATTGCGCACACTAACTATAGAATAAGTGTATTACCTTTGTATGCCAGGTTGACAATGTTTTAATAGAAGCTGGGTCACAAATAAAAGCCGGCTCTCCAATACAACTCGGGGTCTAAGTCAAATGTTCTAATAGAAGCCGGGGGCTTCTACTAGCAGTTTTACGGTATGTTTTTAGTCTTTGCTGCTGGACAAACAATCATACCCAATCAAGCACTTGGAGCTGATTGACTGTTCAATAGACTTATATCCTCTGCACCGGCTTGCTATGTGAGTATGTCTTATGTACTCCTGTACTGAATGTTTCAGTTGTTTTTGTCAGTTTATGTTTACTGTCATTGTGCTGTAATTTTGTCATCATCACCTGTCAGTTTTTTTCCAGTACTTTTTAATTTTTATCACGGTCTAAAATTGGTGCTATGTTATAAATTTAAATTTTTAGTGACAGTTCACTTTTTGACACCTGTTCTATTTCATTAAATTAGCAAAGTACCCGCCCTACGGGCGGGTTACTTTGCTAGTGAAATGAATGCACGCAAGAGTTTGGGAAGGGTTGTATACAGCCTTAGGCTGAAATCTTTAAGTGGTCGTTACTCACCACGAAGCTGAGCACTATAACTGTACTGACGAACTTGACAGAATTAGGGGGAAAAGAAGACCTGGCAACTCAACCCCCGCCCCCTCAGGCTGCCCGTGGCGGCAGGTGGGGGGCAAGGTGGGAGGCACGTACCTAAGGCCCAAGGACTCAAACGCCGCGGTCGGGGTCCGCGAGCGTGCAACAGGGAAGGCGCTGGAGGGGGCTGACAGAGAGACAAACAGACTTTCCCCATATCATAGTAAAGATGACTGCTATAAAGCTATGCAGTCTACAACACAAATGAGCTTTTATGACATTTTTGGTTTATATCATTACTACCAATTTATTAAATATCACTTATTTGAATTAAAAACTATCTATATGTGCTATTGTAGGTCATGTGGCATCTCTTCAACATTGACATCGATTGTTCTTGACCACCATGAGTAAGTGATACATCTGTTTAATAAAGCACAATAACATAATAAATCTGTTTTTTTTTTCATTTTGTTTATTGTGCCTTCATCAATTTTTACATGCGAAAGCAGCTACTGCTTTCAGCGCATCTTAGCCATCGCAATTTTGTCTGTCTGTCCGTCTGTCTATCTGTCACACAGGTGGATCAGTCAAAAACAGTGCAAGCTACGATCACCAAATCTTCACCGTTGGCTGCCTGGAAGACTCTAGTTTTAGGAACCGTAAAGCTTTTCCATAAATTCGAAGGGGGTCACCCCGAACGAGGGTGCTAAATGAGAGGGGTGAGCAAAATTTGTAATTTTTGGCCAATAAGTTGCTGTATCTCAGTAACGGTGCGAGATAGGGCCTAGGTTACTATTAATCACTAATAGGAAGTCATACACTGGCTCTCGAATAACACCGAATTCAATGACCTTGAATAACCGTGAATGCCAAAATAGGGGGTTTTATGGATTTTTTGGTGATTTTGGGCTGCAACATAAGTCCATATCATTTACAAGGTGGTGCCATGCTACTGTTGTTATGTGATCCAGATAGAGAATTTGGTATTTGTATATTAACTTAGCGTGAACCAGAACTGCTATAAGCTTTCGCGCGTCTCGTGAGCATTAGCTCAAATTTCTTGTAAACGTTAAAGTAGAGGCATTATGTATGTTCATCAGCTGTCCATTTGTGCATTTGTATATGCATGTGTCTGTGAATCTATCTCTCTGTTTGTGAGGTTTTACCGTAATATGCATTAGTGATTTTTTACTGAACTTGTAGGCCCAGCCTGACTAGATCAAAGGCCAAGTGAACAGAAGAAAGATTACCAACTGCTGCAACTTTAGGCTTTTATGCACACTACGCTGTACCCACCAATTAATTGTTCACGAGGACTAGAACCGTCACTGTCGCGGTGTGCAGGCCTAAGCCCACTGAGCTGAGTAATTGAGAAATGCCAGGCAAACTATTGGCGCTTATATACCCTGTTTGAGTTACTGTGGGAGGGGAAAGAGAAGCTAGTGGTAGAAACCCCCAGCTATTTTCTTTGCATCCAACACAGTGTCCTATTATGTATTGGAACTGCGAGAGTGATCAGTTTTTACACTGCACATACGATTTACATCAAAATTTTTAACAGACACTTAGCCAAAAATTTTAACTCTCCAGCTATTCTTCCATAATTCAGCGTTATATAGACTTGCTGGTCTGTTGATACTGTAGTTTTGGCGATGACGGCTGTCAGAGGCTGTGTGATGGTTTACGGCGTAGCTGCAGGATCACCAGCCTTAGTCTCAACTATTGCAGACTGGGCCACGCCAGTGGCTCCGTGCTTGGTTACCTCGTCTCCACCACTGCCATCATGTGCGTCGCCTTCCATTTGCTTCTCGGATAAAGAAATTAGTTATTGCAGGATTATATTTCACACGATAATTACATGTTTATGTCTTATTTTTGTGACTTTTGTATGCATTGAACCAAGATTCTCACGAAGTATTTTGACATATCATTTATTTTAATTTAACCATTGTTGATGAAAAGTCGTCGCCAGTCATTTACATGGAAGTGTCTGCATCTGCGTACACATTCAGTATGCTTCTTTTGACTGGGTTGAAAACGTCCTGATGTGATTTCTGTAATTTAAGCTGTGTTGTTATTTGGCTGGCCTCACAGGGTTCAGCCCATTTGTCCATCTGTATGTTTGTCCTGTACATGCTCCCAACTCGAAAACAAGTAATTTTAGCAAAGATCACGTGACGCGCGATAGCAGTGGTCCTGCCACTTTGGCAATAAGTGTACAGAATGCAATAAATTAATAATAATTTTATGTGCTATTTACTCTTAAAATACGTGTTGTGACCCAAAATTGCCAAAAATACTAAAAACCCCTATTTTGGAAGTTCAAGATCATTCAAGTTTATCGACGTTGACATTTCTAAGAAGCTTGTCACTAGTGCTTGTTATCATAAGCAGGATGTCTGTGCCTATCTGCAACTGTTTTCATGTTAGATTAGGCAGTATCAGTAAAATAACCACTTTTTAGAGGGGTACCCCTCTTTCATGCTCGCATGCGCAGGCCTCCTCAAACCTAAGGGATCGGCTCTTGGACTGCTAAAATCTGTGTTTAATGCTGAAAATTTTATATGCAGGTTGTCTTGGTCTGTCTTCAGGCATTTTGTCACAATTTACTCTTATAATGTTCGCTGCAGCCAAAAATTGCAAAAAATTTACTGAAAACCCTCTTTTGGGGGGTTCAAGGTCGTTCAAGGTCATTGATGTTGATAACATTGACAAGCCCGTTACCAGTGCCTGTTGCAATAAGCGACATGTCTGTACTTATCTGTAACCGTTTTCACACTAGAAAAGCCAATAGCGGCAAAATAACGTTTTTAAGGGGGTTACCCCTCTTTGACGCCCGCGTTCGAGGGGAATCTTTTTTATCCAGGGGCACGAAATTTTGTCACGATAAACTAGAGTCTTCGGGACAGCCAACACTGAAGATTTCGTGATCCTAGGTTGCACCGTTTTGATACAGATCATGAGTGTGACAGACGGACGGACGGACGGACGAACAGACGCCTAGACGATGGCTAAGACGCGCGATGCATTCTGCTATCTCGCGTAATGAAAAGCCATACAAAAACCAAAATTGACGTGAACATTCCATAGGGTGGTTTGTCTTTTTTTAGTTCAAAAGGACAAATGGTATGGTTAAAGTCAGAATCAGGATTAGGGTTATGCAGTAGTGGGTGGACGACCGCATGGCATGTCAGCACTGAGCCAACATATTTTCCTACTGTAGTTTCGTCTGTCATGGCGTTATAGTGCTGAGTTAAACGTGCTATGATGCAGGGACTTATACTTGGACGGCAACGAGCTACAGAGTCAAGGAGTGATTGACCTGGTGCATATTCTCGTACAGCAGGCTGTCAAAGACGATGCGGACAGACAAGAAGAAGAACGAATGAAAGCGATTGAAGCTATCCAGGCCGCTCAGCTTGGTCCATGGTTTTAAAGACATTTTATAGTAGATTTTATCTGCTCAGGTGTTATATTGATGTTGTATATACTATTGAGTTGTCATGGTCTGAAAACACGAAGTTTTGTGTAATTAAACTGCTTAAGCTTTATGGCGTAAAAATATTTCAGTAATCGTATGGAGGTATGGAGTATTTTCTTCATAGCAAACTCCTATACGGTATCAGAGCCATATAGTTGCCATACTGACGACTTGATGCCAATCATCTCTGTTTTAGCCTTTTTCAGGCAGTGTGTATACTCCGACGTTCTGGGGCTACAGGTCCTCGGAGTATACAAGGGTCTAACTGCATAATAATAATGTCGATTGCGACGTTGTTTTTACGCGCGATAGCAGAATGCATCGCGCGTCTTAGCCATCGTCTAGGCGTCTGTTCGTCCGTCTGTCTGTCACACTCGTGATCTAAATCAAAATGGTGCAAGCTAGGATCACGAAATCATTACCGTGCGCTGCCTGAAGGACTCTAGTTTTTTTGTGACAAAATTTCGTGCCCGTGGGTGAGGAGGTTCCCATCGAACAAGGGCGTCAAAGAGGGGTACTCCCTTAAAAAGACGTTATTTTGCTACTATCGGCACTTACAGTGTGAAAACGGTTGCAGACAGGTAGACATGCTGCTTATCATAACAAGCGCTGGTGACTGGATGCAGCGCACATTTCAACACTGAATTACGATGAAATGGCTGGAGATAGACCAAGACAACCTGCATATGTAATTTTCAGCATTAAACTTAGATTTTAGCAGTCCAAGTCTCGACCCCCTAGGTTTAAGGAGGCCGGCGCAGGCGGGCGTCACAGATAGCTACCCCCCCCCTGAAA
>Ga0209367_1002822_pt1 | contig 23242 bp, 25 predicted proteins | sample WorMetLIZISLAND2_FD_187412 | JGI IMG/M metagenome (GOLD analysis project Ga0209367, IMG submission 187412) | Marine gutless worms symbiont microbial communities from Max Planck institute for Marine Microbiology, Germany - Olavius geniculatus... ... | reverse complement strand
TCACGTCGGGACCGCTATAAACGGTGGGCGGTGTTTGGTATTGGGGTAGACTACTGACACGGTAACAGCAAAAACCACTTACTTAATGTTCGTCAACGATACAGGTTTTTGCATTTAAACCTAACACATCGTCTACCGGGGTGAGAAAACTTTCAAAATCACAAAGTAGGTAGAAATTTAGAAAATGCTGTTTGTTGTGGTAGCTGAATTTTAACTTACAGTCGTCCGGCTCGGGATAAACTGATTGCTGTGGTTTGTGAAGAAAGCAGTTGGGAATGTGAGAATTGAGGACTCGCTGTGATGAGAATGTGTTCAGACAGCTGTTACAGACAATTTATACAGAAAATACAGAAAATTTAATTTGCCATGTTTTTTTCGATCAGCCACCAATTTCGAAAAATTTTTAATTTATACATAGTGCTGTGTTGTGGTGTTCTGAATAAGTAAAAGATTGATGTGGTGTGAAACGATGGCGCTTGGGGGACAGATAATCGATCGAAAATCTTTTACTATCATCATCGAGAAAAATAACGTTCACACTGATTTGCGGATTTTGTTTCTCAAATTTTGGGATATCTTTCAAATGAACGGGAAACGAAATTCCGTTAAAATTTAGGGTGTCTCGATATTTACTGTAACTGGAAACACAAAGGGGATTAATTTTTGTTTTATCTGTAGGTGGGTACAGACCTGAAAGAATCGCCCATTCGAAGCATCGCTCGTCGTTGTTCTTTACTTTGATGACGGTTTTTTTTTCGCTCGATGGATGGCAGAGTAGGTATGTACGTGGATCCGGCAAGCGGTCTGAACTGTGTGATAACGATGACGCAGTTCTTGATACGGTCGAGCATGAAACCGCTGCCTCGCGCGTTGAAATTGTTGACACTCACGATCATCTCGCTAACCAGTTCGTCAAAGTTAAGATTATGGCCGTCAGCAACGAGTTGCGGTCGAAGGTTAAACTGACCATCGACGTGTTGGATTTCGTCGTCCACTTGCCTCAAAAATTCGGCAAAAACGAGGAAGACGACTCGAATGGAGTCGAAACGGCGACGGCGATCATCGGTTTCACAGTTGATGTAGTCTCTGTTGCGATCGATGAAATCTTTAAACATCACGTCCGATGAAATTCCCGGTATTTCGATGTGCTGCACTATCTCATCCACAGCGCGTACAGTACGTGGCTTCTTCAGTTTGCGAACGCACGCCTGACAAACTCGAGCTCGTACTTCGTCAAAGCAGTAAGCAGGCAGTCGCCTTTTACATACTTTACTGCAGGGCTAATCCACACAGCGCCTGCATATTGCACTAGCTGTCGTTGTCGTCGTGACGCCACAATTACGACACGAATGTTTCTCCATTTTTTCTTAGATCTGATGCAGCACCGTTCACATCGATTGTTGTAATGGCTGGAGGCGGCTAAAGTTCGTCCTTTTATGGACACAGAACGTATTACGGACGTATACCAATGTACGACGTACGTACCATGCTGAGCCAGCAGAAAATCTTATCTTTGGACCGCACTGTGGGCAGAGTGCTGACACAGTGGAAAAAAAACTCTGAACATATCTGTATGCGACTAGGTTACGATAGCACCTGCAGACGCGAGCACGGTGCACTTTGGACTTGTTGACAACTACGTAACAGATATGCACACTAATATCGATGCATACGTGAGTGTTTATGTCGACGCAGTATGACGCTGACTCACAATCACGAGACGACGAATTGCATACGTATAAGAAACTAGATAGTAATAAAAATAACTTTTGTCCTAAATTTCGACCTATGGTTAATTACAACTTTGACATTAACCTACTGTACTTTGGTCCAGTTTTAACCATTGTCCTGTTGCTAAGTGCATTCGACGACCTTGACCTTTGACCTTGACCTTGATCTTGACCTAGATATGACAAAAGATATACATTATGGCCTTAGACCTCGACTTTTACCTAGATATGTCAAAAAATGTACTTGATGACCTATGACCTTGATTCTGACCTTGACCTTGACCTGTCAAAAATGATTGATGGCCTCAGACCTCGACTTTGGCCTAGATATTTGACATCACCTTGACCTTGACCTTTGACCTTGATCTGTCAAAGTCATTATGGGTCCGGACCGGCATTCTCTTCCTACTAACTTGATCGCCAACGCCAACGCTCCCTAGCGCCACCTAGCGGCGGTCAACAATATTTTCATCACATAAATATTAGAGTTGGGACACTTTATTTTTCTATACACTTTGCACAATAACAAGCGAGCTATGGACAATAAATTAAATTCAAGATGGCGGCCGCCGCCATCTTGAATTTATTACTATTTATTACTATTGCCACTATTGGTCACACGGCCTATTTTCTGTAATATTTGGCTATACTCTTGAAAAAAAATTTATTAATCTCACTCAAACGGCAGCTAAGTTATAAGTGATTGTGCATAAATGCAAAATAGCTGTCGCCATCTTCTTAGATTATTATTTTGTAACGCCGGACGACCAACAAAGCCCCTTAGCGGTCCTAAACTTGCCCTTCAAATTTTGCCTTGATCGAGTTCATGCTTTTCGGGATATCGCGATTTGCATATTTCACAAATTTGGCTTAAAATGTCTATTCAGGCACTTCAAAATTATGTTTTTGGAAAGTTTTGCCCTTTAAACTTTACCTTTTATCAAAAAGATTTTTAAAAGGCATTCCTTGCGCAGAACCGCGCGTTTTGATTTTTTATTAATCGCGATCGGTCTTATCGTGTGATCTAGACGCCAGCCAAAGGGTACAAAAAAACCAAAAATGAGTTAAAATTTGTCATTTTTGCAGACCCCTTTCCCGTTGTCCCACAACAACCAAATTTTGCACGCCGTTTTGTATCCCGGATATTTTTCTTAATTTTGAGTTTCAGAAAGATCGGTTAAAAAATGTGGGACCATTGACTTGGCACATCGCTTATACAACAACTTGTTGCTATTGCACACGCCGTGATAAAATAACGTTACATGTCCTTGTGTTTTGGCAAAATTTTGATCTGATCTGTAAACGTTTATGGAATTTACAGATGTTGTATTCACGACCCTGACTTTTAAGGTCACGTGTCGTTATCAGTCGCTTGACCGATGGAATCGCTATGTGGGTTTTTTTATAATTGATCCACTGTGACCAATACGTCTATTTTATGGCTTTGTTTTACTTCAAACGTTAGGCATTGTAGGTGGCACTTTATTAATGGTCGCGCATGCGCACACGCAACTTTCGATCAAACCGTATAAAAAAATTTGCGGTTCGTGGAAGCTATGCTACAAATTTGATAAAGATAAGTTACTTCACAAACTTGCACACAGTCGCCGGACAAAAGGATGCACAGACGAACGGTCAGTTAACCTTATACTCTGTCCAATGCTATGCATTACATTAAACAGACAATTCTCAGAGGTCTGGTGTAGCTGAAAATTTGTCACACCGGAAAATAATTTTCTCGTGCAACAGTAGAAGTTAGGGATAGGGCTAAAGTTAGTGTTAGTTACATTATGTGAGGAAAATTATTCTCCACGTGTGACGATATTTTTACGACAACGAATTTTTAGACACACCGTGAGTATGGTTTGTTGTTGCATCACTCTGTGCGTTGGACTAATAAAATCCATGCCAGCGTCGTTTACTTGTTGTGGTTGCTCACCAGTGACATGCAATCCGTTCATCTGCAATTACACTATAACTAATTTACAATAAATGTACAAAACATTTGTTTATACACTTGTTAACGGCAACATTTAAGGACCATCACACCAAAAGCAGCAAAAATTACAAAAGGTGATATTGCCCGCATCACATTGACTGTCAATGTGCTGCTGAATAATATCGCACCAAAACCATTTTGCCGTTTTCGAGTGTTGACTCATATCGCTCTTACATAGCTTTGTAAACTGTAAAAGTGTTTTGCTCTAATCAGTCCAACGATCCGTCAATCTGTCAAGACTTACGTGAGTATTTATTAAATGCGAGTTACAGGTTCAGTGATCCGTAGAGCTCGACCGGTTTAAAGATGCATATTTCCTAATAATCCGGCGGTGTTTTCCGGAAACGTGATCCGTACACACCTTCCGGGTCAATTAGCGGTACTTTCCTTTTTCTGTCAACTTTTTTTGCTTTAGGTTTATTAGTTAGTGACAAGAGACGGTAAACCTACGAGACGGTGCTTTTATGTGTCCGAATGGGCCTAGCGCGGGCACTGCGCATGCCTGCCACATAGCTCGCAGTCACGTGCGATTGCGTCATGCTATTGATACGTAGCATGTTATTGCACCGTCTCAAGCTAGCGATAAGTTAAGTTGATCCGAAGATGTAAACCGTACTAGTTTTGGCTACAATAAAACAATGCTCTATGCGTACACCACAGAAACAAACAGCCGACGATAGTCGATTGGACCATTGTCCAATAGTACCGCTGATTAGTTTACAAGGCACAGTTCATGTCCCTGCAACCTTTCAAGACTTGTTTCAGATGGTCAGCATTTTCAGCATTTTGAAGTAGGCCAGCTGTTATAATACGCCGGCGGGAAATCATTGCCGGTACGAGATCACTGCGGGCACGAGATCACTTTTACCTGTCAATTATTTTTGAACGTCTTCTACGAAGGCGGACCTTTAACCCTAGCCTTAACCCTAACCATAACCCCAGCACTTATCTTAACCCTAACCTCATCCTTAAACCCATAAAACGATAAGTCATCTCAAAAATTTCTGTCATATACCAATGAGTTTATCAGACCAGCTGACGTCAGCATTTTTACCATGATTCATCAAAACGTGCGGTTTAGCACACGTCAGCATGCACTCCTCTCACTTACCTGTGGCGTTGAAGTCATCAAGTTGCCGTGACAAGCATACGATAACGACCACACTTTAAACTCCCCTCCCCCGCACACACCACCAATCTATAGCCGACGACACTGGACATGTCAATTTTACTTACTTACTTACTTTTGTAGTCATTACCGTTGAATAAATATATGAATATTAGGCTACTGCGTTTTTGCCTGCAACGCGACATACGCACATCCAGCGTAAATCAACTTTAATCGCCACCACTGTGTTACTTTATTTTTACGCGCGAAAGCTAGCATAGCTGTAACCGTTCTTTATCTGCTATGGGCCAACGCGATTTAACGTTCTCCAGCTATTAGTTAAAACACTAACTTACTATCACTAATATTGTAACAAATTTTCGGTACCTAGCAACCTCACTTAGCACTTTCTGTCTATCAAATCGTCACAAAATGTTCTACCAACCGTAGACGTCGTAAACTATTTTTTATTTATCACGTCAGAATATCGGAAACACTCTATATCATAACTTTAAAAGCACTTGCGATCGAGTTTCGTCTTAAATGTAAACATAATCAATGGTATTTTTTACAATCCAGTTTAGTTATTATTTTTAGCACGGGAAACTCCAATTTTTAGCGCTGAAGCTCTTTAAGTCACCTCAAAAATACACATAAAAATAAGTCCTCAACACTTTGCGAAAAAAACGTTTAATTTCTAAGAAAGTGCGGACATTTGTTGTCCGCATTTTTTAGCTATAGTATAACTGTGACGGTTAAACGTGGAAAAGCGATTGTTGACGACGCCAAAGCTCCAGAATTTGGCCAGTTCGATGTCTTTTAAAACAATGTTGAAATTAAACGCACAATTCTTTGCGGTTATAAAGGTCGCATAAATGTTTTTATTTTTCAATAAAATTTTACTAATATTTGTGGAAATAATAATTTCGCGTTTTTTAATTTATAAAAATACAAACTCATATTCTCAAAAATCTTGCCTTGTAAGGCTTGTAAGCCGATCAAATAGAAGCAGAGTAGCCTGCGCCCATATGTTAAAAATAGTAGAAGAAACTTGTTTGCTGCAGACCACGCCCTCGAGTTACGTGCGCACTGCGCATGCGCGGCTTTAGCCATGGGTATATAAAGCACGTAAAAAAATTTTCGGCGGTTTGATCAACAGGACTGGAACGGACGGTTGTCTAGTGTCTGCCTGCTTAACAAACGTATCTCCGTCTATGGTGGGTATGCCATAGTACTAAAAAGAGTGGGTACTACAAAACCAAAACCAAAATTAATCAGCACTGTGGAGACAATTTTAATTGGTGTTGCCTGTACGAAGAGAAACTTTCGGCGAATTCTTCCTCTTTTATGATAAAAATCTCTTTTCTATAGTACTAAAAAAATTTTTTCTGCCGTTACAAAAATATTTTTTTAACAAAGTATTTTCTTTCTTATAAGATCAAACATTTTTTCTTTTTCTTTTTGGTAAAATATTTTTTGTCCCATTAGTAAAACATTTTCCTTTCTATAATAAAATATTTTTTCTATAGGAATAAAACATTTATCCCCCATATAGAAAAACATAACCAAACATTTTTTTTTCCTCTTTAAGTAAATTATTTTTTCCTTTAACAAAATATTTTGTTTTTAAGGCAATTTCTTTCCGCAAGCGTACGTTGTTCGTCGATATCGTACAGTGGCTCCGATAAACGTCACCCATATTGGGCTGTTTTCTACGGAGGCTAAAGCCACCTTTCATTTTTTGGGAAGGGATAAATTAGGACAGCTAGTCAGGCACGCAAATCGGAGTAAGCGCGGATTGAAAGAAACATCTGGATACATTTCTCCGTCAGTCGTCTTCTACATGTTTTACTTGCTATGCTCGGCGAACGTGGATAAAGAAAGATAGCCGAGTGTGCATTGGATTGTAAAGGCAGATTTGGAAAAAGGGTGAATATTTTTCCGTCCTTTCTACGTACAACGTCTATTGTTCATTTACGTACCGTTTGGTCCGTAAATAGGAGTTTTTAGAAATAGGGCGCAAAATTTAGGATAGGGACTCTAGGTACGTAAGAAAATAGAAAAAGTCACAGATATATACGGAGTAAGTACGAAGAAAACGGAGTAAGTGTGGATTGAAATATTTATCTGCGTACATTTCTCCACCATTCATGCTTCGTTGGATACCTTCACTTTTTGACTTTTTTTCTGTCAGGAAAGGCTTTAAAAGACCTGTCATTTTTTGTTATGTCGATCTGGCAAAAAAGGCTTTGAGGAAATTTCAAAGTCGATCCATGCTAAAGACGAGAATACAGATAGTCAATTTGTCAGAAGAGGCTTTAAGGAATGTCCACTGCCCAATAAGCCAAGGGAACTGTGGGTGTTGAATCAGTAAAAAAAGCTTTGAACTATCCTCCGATATGACTGTCTCAGTCTCACCTGTCTGCGCGCTGCAAGTAACGCAAAAACAGTTAATCGTTTGAAGTTGTCTGTCAGCATTTCGAATCGCTTACATCCTAGTATATATGTCGTGATCAGCCTGTGTGCACACCTTACCGCGGAAAAATGTTTACAATCGAGCAGCAAGGTGAAGGTCGAAAAAAGTACATTCTGAGGTTAATAGAAAAAAAGAAAAAACGTAACGAAATAGAAATGAATGAACTGTATAACTTGTATGAGTGGGCGTGCCGCAGAAACAAATAAACTTAAAGTTGAGTGACACGTTTTTCTTGACAATATTTTGATCTGGCAAACGAACTGGAAGTGTCTGTTAAAAACGCATGTGTACCAACGATAATGCCGGCCAGTGACGATGTTGAATGACTCGCAAGCGAAGCCATGTTTGTACAGAGTTCCAGCAAAGTTTATCCGCGAAGAATAGTGCAGCCGTGCAAAGACTTTACCTCGAGTAGGTTGCCACAGCCGACCGGTCTACGAGTTAGTTAGTTATTGTGCTTAGTTATTGTGCGTATACGTTTATGTGTGTATGCTTAGTTATTGTGCGTATGTGTTCTCAGGCGTGGGCATGTAGTTTAATAGTGTGTAGCATGTATAGTGGTATTATTTGGAGCTGTTTTTTTGTTATTTGCACTTATTTGTACATGCGTATAAAACCAAAAAAATCGTATTCAGCGTCTGTTTTGCTTGGAAGATGATTCCGTAGGCAACCCTGACAGTGTCTTTCCGTCAGTACATTTCCGTTCACTCGGATGCTGGCTGGGGACACTACTCAAACAGTACGTATTCGTTATACGCTCCATGCGATAGTGTGACTACGGACTGAGCATTAGCGGCAGAATAGCTTTACCTTTTGTTGATCAACACAGACACTCGAGGAAGCACGTGACAAAAACATCTTCACCTTCTGTCAGTCGAAAGGCACTCGAGGAGCAGGCGACCGAGGAAATCCTCACCTTTTGCTGATCGGTCATGCGACAGAGGTAAGACGGTAAAAGAGGCTTTGAGGAAATCTCCGTCATTCGTATATCAGACATCTTCTTTTTAATAGGTCGATTGGTTACATACTCTTGCGAATTTTTTTACGTCGTCGAAACTGGCATCGTTCGAATTTGACCGCGTTTGCGATAGATAGGTTACAAATTCCTTTAGGTCTTTTAAAAATTTTTCATAGGTCTGTCGTTTGTCATAAGGTCTGTCGATAGATCTGTCTTAGCTAGGCAATTGCTGAGAAACGGGCATTGTCCGCTACTTAGTAAGTATAGGTCCATAGTGTGTTAAGCAACCAGAAGCAAACACACACTTCAAAAACAAATTTTAATTTGTCTAACAACACAACATAAATATCTTTTAATACACGTCAGACAAAGTCCGTCATAACACACTTTTCCCTATTAGCCAATGGCTGACTGTAAAATAGTACTATGTGGAGAGATCCCACGTGGACAAATCGCAAATCAGCATTAAAATTTGCTATCAACGAGGTCCCTTCTTCGTGAAACAAAATTTTGTTGAACACCCTACCAACAAGGGCCCCTTTCCAACCACGGATCAAAAGTAAGTAAGAATTTTGACGTTAAACAAAATAAGATGACATTTGTGCTAACGGGTAAGTTCGTGGTTGGTCACAGTGGCGCCCGAACGTGGGGCCAAACAGAGGCAGAGTTAGAAAATAAGTCTGAACAAACAAATACTCGAGGTATGCCACAAAGTAAAGTTTAAGCATCAGAACTTGAAAAATACTTTGACGAAAAACCAGACATTTGGACAGATTCCAAAACAAAATTTGATAGGTCCAATGAGAAAACTACTGAGTGGCAGTCTGGCGTGGTAACTGACCAACCCGTAGGTAGGTACGATCTATTGCTACCATCGGTAAGGGCAGTACCGCCGTATCGGCAATATTCAAATACCGATCACGAAGTTATCCTATCATATCGGACCCCTCAAAGGTTTTTTCCGATTTGGCCCGTCGATTCAGCGTACGGAGCTGTTCCAGTTTCTGATAGTGCTTTTTATTGTCCGAGAGAAAGGCAGGTCTGTTCCACTAAAAACTTTCGTTTGGTAAAAAAAAATTGCAGCTCCGGAGGACGATGATATTGTGATACTGCCAAGTGGTGTGCTGAGTTTAAGAGAAATCGAAGATGATACTCTTACGGAAACCCAGTCTAACGTTTTAAAAGGGAAAAACTCTTTGGCCATTTTTGACACTGGCAATAATCGATTCATACGCCAACCACTTCGCCGTCACTCATTTAAACACCATGAGTGGATTGAACAAAAAGTAGCTGAAATGCAAAAACATAAAATCGTAAAACCTGCCGCCAGTCCCTGGGCATTTAACGTGGTCATAGTAAAAATGGAACGTTGAGGTTTTGTGTTAATTACAGAAAACTTAATTTTGTCACTAAGCAAGATAGCTATCCCTTATCTTTGATTGACAATTGTTTAAATGCTTTATCCGGTTCATCTTTTTACAGTACTCTTGACCTTCGTTCAGGGGACTACAATATTTCGATTGCCCAGGAGGATCGCGATAAAACTATCTTTGTCATTAGGAGTGGGTGCTATCGTTTCACTGTCATGCCGTTTAAATTTACTTGTGCACCAAGTTAATTCCAACGCTTAATGGATTGCGTCTTTTGTGGCCTCTCATACAAAACTTGTTTGGTGTACTTTAATGATGTGATAGTTTTTGGAAGCACTTCTGAAGAAAAACTTGCGAGATTGTATGAAATGTTTTTTTTTCGGTTGCAAGCTACAAATTTAAAACTTAAGCCGATTTAGTGTTTGCTGTTATTGCACAATGTGGAGTTACTTGGCCATGTGCTATTGGAAGAAAGAGTTGCTATGCAGGATAAAAGATTTCGGCCATTTGTGATTGGCCACCTTGTCGAAATGTTACTGAGGTCCGTTCGTTTATGGGTCTCTGTAGCTATTATCGACGATTTGTGAAAAAACTTCTCTGTTATTGCGTCACCACTCTATGACTTGATGAAAAAGGACGTTAGGTTTCATTGGTCGCCAGAATGTCAGCAAGCTTTCGATGAACTAAAGCAGAAACTAATGACTGGCCCGACATTGGCTCTACCAGTGAATGAGGGAATGTATCTTTTGGATACAGACGCCTCAAACACGAGCTTAGGGGTTGTATTATCTCAGCTTTAGGGCGAGGAAGAGCGAGTCATAGCCTATGTTTTCAAAACCTTGTAGAGAGCCAAACGAAAATACGATACCATTAGGAAAAATACTTTTGGCTGTGGTCTACAAATTTAAGCAATTTCGTTAATATTTATTGGGACGACACTTTGTTACCAGTACAGATCCCGCTGCTTTTAATTGGCTTTGTCGAACTTTTGAACCAATGCCTCAGCTTGTGCGCTGGTTGACATTTATCGAACAGTTTGATTATAATGTCATGCATAGACCTAGAACGAGACATGGAAATACTAACGGACTTAGTCGAAAATTAGTAGAAGTTGATGATTTTGAGAATAAGCAAGATTGTAGTCATGTCAATGTCAAAAAAGAAACATTTAAGAAAAGTCCTGAGAAACGAAGGATACGACGAATTAAATAAATTGCGCAAAACTCGAACCGATAAAAGAAAAAAACGAGATAGAGTACGGTAGCGAACAAGAAAGTTTGGATACTGGAAATGGAGTTACAGTATGTTCGATACAAGAATCTGAAAAATTAGAAAATGGATTTGAAATTGAGTTACAGTTATTAATACGAACACAAAGCGAAGATCCCGAGCTGAAAGCTATTGTGAAGATGAGGTTGAAAGGAAGTAGCCGCCCAAGTGCTAAAAACTACAGACCGAATCTGAATTAACGAAGCGACTAGCAATGCGATAGCAAAGATTAGAAGTATGAAATGGTTTAATGTATCAACGAAAAACTAGTCCTAAAGATAGAGAACCAGACTTCTTGCAGTTATTACTTCTGCGTTCGAAAGTTCAAGAGATGTTAAAAGAATGTCATGGGGACAATGTCAGGTCATTTTGGTTTATAAAAGACAAAAAAGCAGGTAACGAAGAGATTTTATTGGAGTGATTGAAAAAAAGATACTGAGCGTTTTTGTCGGAAATGTCCTCAGTGTGCTAGCCACCGTAAAAGAAAGTTAGCAAAACAAGCTAGTTTTGCCTGGAGCACCGTTTGAAAGATGGCATTTGACTGATTTGAATTGAAAGATTTGACTGGTCCACACCCGCGTTCGGACAAAAAAAATCTTTGGATTTTCACATGTATGGACAGCTACAAAAATGGGCTAAAAGCTTTTTTATTTTAAATTTAAGTCTTTGCTTTTTTATGCCTTTTATCGATTTTCAGCGACCAAGTAAAAGAAATAAATGGCGGTATAATCAAAAAAGTTTGCCGATTGTTTGGCATAGAAAAACTTTGCACAACACTTTACAAACCGTCTATAAATTAGGTTAAGCGCTTTCATAAGACTATGAAGAGTATTTTGGCTAAAACTGTCGCCGACAACTAGAAGAATTGGGATGTCTAGTTACCTTTATGTCATGGTTGCTTTTCGAGCAACAAGACATGAATCTACTGGATATTTCCCAAATTTCTTGGTTATACATCGAGAAACCCGAGTTCCGGTTGATCTTATGTACAGTATTATTAATGAGAATTCGGTAGAGGACTATGACGCTTTTGTGGAACAAGTTCGCGATCGAACTATCACAGCCTATAATACACGAGTACGGCAACAGCTTCGTCGTAGTGCCGAGCGAAATAAGCGTTACTACGGCGTAGGTTTAAAACCTAAACAATTTAGACCAGGGCAATGGGTTTTTTATTTCAACCCACGTAAGCTCCGAGGAAAGCAAATGAAATGGCAAAGACAGTATGAGGGACCGTACCTGGTCATTGCAAATCCGACTTCACTTACTGCGAAGATACAGCGAAATGCAAAATCGCTTGCTAAAATAATGCATGTCGATAAGCTTAAAAATACCCTGGTACACCTTTCAAATCGTGGATCAATACGACTTCATTAGTAACATAGACTTTACCACCTGCATTTTCGGTCAGTCCGATTGGACCTACAATAACAAACTTTGACGAACCCTCAGAGCCATCGTTTGTAGAACCCCGTGAGTCATCTCTAATAAATAAAACTAAGCGGAGGCGTCCTCAGTCCAACAAAAAACGGGGACAGTCAACAGATTGGCGTAAACCATGGGCGGGTGTTTATCATTGGTCATTTTGTTAGCCAATTTTCCAGACACACACACACGTACTTGACTCGTGCACACTGATAGCGCGTTTACCTGTCAGAGTTACTGATTGACAAAAAGACGGCAAATCGGCACCACGCTTACACAGCGTCGTCGGGGAGCGACAGTTGCAGTCACGACAGTGAACACCGGTGGCGGCTGCGGTTGCTGCATCGGTAACGGCACTAGCGGTGCCAGGAACCGGACGGGTCTTGTCGTAAAGCCATTCATAGGCGTCCGCAACATCTGCCGTCGTCGGCCCAATGCAATCGCTGTGTGTCCTGTAAAGCATATTCGTATTGAACTCTTTCATGGCGTTCGGACTCCACAAGCATAGTGACAAACCGATCGCCGTTATTCGCATTTAAAGGAAGGACGATTCCATTTTCTGAACTATTCGCACTACAAAATAGGGAGGAAAGGGTATGACTTATTAGGTAAGAGTGTTTAAATATGCGCAGATGTAGGAAGTATTTCCGGAACTGCTAATCCGATTTGGACGCGGTTTGGATTGTTAGAAAACTAAAATTATTAGAAACCGAATGGCGAAATTTAACGGTAACGTGGGAAACGTAATTTTGGCTACACTATTACTGTTGTGGTCTTGACGTACCAATTATTATTATTATCATATCATCATCGTCGTCATTGTCGTCGACGTCGTCATGTCGGTGCAGCCGTTCCGGAGATATATACCACAACTTGGCACACTTAAACACCCCTACCTAATGGGTCATATTTTTTTTCTATTTTCTAGTGCGGACGGTTTAGAAAATGGAATCGTTCTTTCCTTGAAAAGCTAGTGACGTCGATCGGTTCGTCGCTATGCTTGCGAAGTTTGAACGCCATGGAAAAGTTTAAAACAAATCTACAAGATGCTTTACAAAAACACGCAACAGCTTTACTGGGCCGACGACGATGACGCTTTGGCAAATCTTGCGAATGCCTATAAATGTCTATACGACGAGACCCGTCCGATTCTTAGCACCGCCAGTGCGCTATCAATGCAGCAGCCGCCGCCGCCGCCGCCGTTTACGGTCGGAACTGCAACTGTCGCTCCACGACGACGCTATGTAAGCGTTGTGCCAATTTGCCGTATTGTCGTCGTTGCAAACGTAGACTGCCGGTCAGATGTTTCATTCGAAGACTTTTTTGCCAAGACGTCAGCAGAAATATAGCGGTACATCGACGAGAGTCAAAATATGCACACATATGCCATCATCTCTATCACCATTGTCCACGCGTTCATTGCCAGACAATGCCGGTGTCGATGCTAAGTGCTATTGTGCAGCTAAGTCCCATTATACAATCGTTACGCGTGCCCACCATTTCCATTAACAAAGTTATTCAAGAGCCATTTATGTCGTCGTCGTCGTGACCATGAAACAACCGGTCGACGCCACTACACTTGCGTAACCAACATGTCACGTCTGCTGAAAACAGAACGGCTTACGACCATTGAAGTCACGTATGCTGCAGTTGTCTGCACGTGTTTTCCAGTGCCGAAAATCTTAGTCGTCACTAGCCGGAGTGTGTACGTCATCCGCCGCAAATGGTCTTATATCGTAATTCCAACAATCCGGACAAACGCACTGTTAAGTTTCAAGATCCCAAGAAGCAGAACAGAATTTCGTTTTATAATTATAATGGCTGATTTCGAATGTTTTATCCAACCGCTCGATGACATGAGCAACGACGGCAGCAGCAGCACGCGCATCGTCGACGAGCACAACAAAACATTCATGGATTCGCCGGTCACCGTGTGATTCTATTAGAGCAGCACCAGAAGGCATTAACAGTGTATAGCTGAGATAATGTTATAGAAAAGTTCTATGAGCATGTCATGTCGGAAATTCAAGTTATCGGAAACATCATCGCCAATAAAGTGAAAATGCTGCCTTTGACCCCTTATCAGCAAATCACCTACGACGAGACGGAGTCATGTGTCAATCGTGGGCAGTTATTTACGGCCAACAAATGAAACTGCCGGCACCATTGTCACACTAGCGAAGAATTCCTGTTTGCGGCTTGCAACCGATGCAACCTTTAGCTCAAGATGACTACCACCAAACGACGCCGCCGACGACAAGCAGCAGCAACAAAACAGCCAAAAAAGAACAAGAAAGCCATTGTCAGTGACAACAATAACGACAACGCCATGGATGTCGACGACGACAACGGCGACAGCAACAATGGCAGCAACCGTAGCAGCAACAGCATTAACAAACAAGTAATTTGAGCAAAGCCTCCGAAACGCGCGAAAGCCTATAGCAGTTCCTGTTTGCAGGAAATCTTAGTCTATTTCTATCCATTTCGTCAAAATTCACTCTTTTGCAGCCAAAAATCGCCAAAAAATTACGTTAAATCAATATTTTTAGGGTTCAAGGTCATTCAAGGTTATCGATGTTGACATTCGCAAAAAGCTTTTCATCAGTGCTTATTATGATAAGCGGCATGGCTGTGCCTATATGCAACCATTTACACGCTAGTTAAGCCAACAGAGTATAAATAACCACTTTTTACAGGGCTACTTCTCGTTGATACCCACGTGCACAGGCCTGCTTAAATCTAGAGGGTCCGGACTTGGACTGTTAAAATCTAAATTTCATGCTGAAAGTATCATGTGTAAATTGTCTTGGTCTATCTCCAGCCATTTTGGCGCAATTCACTCTTAAAATGCGCGTCACAGCGCAAAATTGTGCCAAAAATTCACTAAAACCCCTTTTGGAAAGGTTTAAGGTTACTCAAGGTCATCGATGTTAATAAATTTTAAAAGCTTCTTACCAGTGCTTGTTACGATAAGCCGCATGTTTGTGCCTATCTGCAACCGTGTTAACGCTACACAAGATAATTGCGGTAAAATAACCACTTTTTTAAGGGGGAGGGGTGGCTGTCTTTGACGCCCGCCTGCACCGGCCTCCTTAAACCTAAAGGGTCGAAACTTGAACTGCTAACATCTACGTTGAATGCTGAAAATTTCATATGCAGGTTGTCTTAGTTTATCTGCAGCCATTTTGTCGCAATTCAGTGCTGAAATGTGAGCTGCATCCAAAAACTGCAAAAAAATTCATTAAAACCTTTTTTGAGGGGTTTAAGGTCGTTCAAGGTTATCGATGTTAATAAATTCAAAAAGCCTGTCACCAGTGTTTGTTATAATAAGCAGCATGTATTTGCTTATCTGCAACCGTTTTCACATTATTAGAGCCAATAACGGCAAAATGACGTTGTTTTAGGGGGTACCTCTCTTCGACGCCCTCGTTCGATGGGAACCCCTGCACCCAGTGGCACGAAATTTTGTCGCGAAAAACTAGAGACCATGGGGCAACTCGCAGTAAAGATTTCGTAATCCTAGCTCGCACCGTTTTGATACAATTTACAAGTGTGACAGACGCACAGACAGACGGGCAGACAGACGCCCAGACGATGGCAAAAACGCGCGAAGCATTTTGCTTTCGCGCGTAAAAACAACAAAAAAATAAAGCCATTAGCAGACGCATCAAACGCGTACGACGAAACAAGCAACACAGTGACGACAAAGACGATGATGATAATGATCACTATGCCAAGAATGACGATGGAGACGAATTTGATTATGATAAAAAGGAGGAAAGGATGCTGAGCATAATGACAGTGACCAGAATAAATATTATTTGCCGATAATATTTTACAACTTAAAAAACCATGACAAACACTTTATGATTAAACATTTCGAAAAAAAGTAGGTGGAGACGCAGCGCAAGAACTAGATAACGTACGACGACATCAAAGTTATTTCGATAAACACCGGGAGGTATTTAATATTTTAAATCGCCAGCATTCTAATCATCATTATACGATCATAATACATCGTATTATGATGCGATATATTGTGGTCATAATACGCATCATATTATCATTATAATACGGCTAAGAATAAGAATAAAAATATGTGCAGCTATAACTTAGCAGTTACAAAGCAACATCAGCAACTTAGGCATTGTATACAGCCCATAAACAAATAAATAGGCATAGAATGACACATTGTGTGGGCGTTGCACGCAAATGTACGTGTATCAAAAGCCTTGCATACACTGCACACCGTGACTGCTGTACCATGTTATGGTATGATGGCGTAGGTACTAAGGTAGACATATTGATGTGCCTATACAAAAGAGGTACTGGCAGGTACTAGGATATATGAGAAGACCATGTGGACCAAAAGCAAACTGGGGGAGCACAGTCAACAAAAACATACAAAACATGGGATTGACCTGGGAAGAAGAAGAGATGACAAATATTAACACACACGAGTGGCGCGGGAGTGTCGTTCAATGTGTACACTTGGATGCGAAATAAATCAAGGTCAAGGTCAAGGTCATAAAAACAAGCTAGCTGTCGACGGCCCGTAAGCCTATAAAGAACAAGAATGCATCAATAGGTTTACTAAGGTAGGTGCGCTGCGCGCAGACGTAGCATAACAATAACGTACATGGTAGACCCAACTTAGCGGCAGCTGGGCTTTTTGTTATATGGTCGGGAATGTACAACTCACATGCGTGGTCAAGCTCGCACTGTACATGCTAAGAACAGATCGTGCCAGATGGCACCATTTGGGGTGCCAAATCCTTGTCCAAAAAACGACACCCCCAAAGGTGCCAATTGGCACCCCTGTGTGGGGGTGCCAACCCTCACGTGAAGGTGCCACTAGGCACCCTCAGGGGTGCCATCATGGCACCCTTACGCGAGGGTGCCACGCGGCACCCTGAGACTTGTCACCTTAAGCACCTTCATACGGAGGTGCCATATGGCACCATTTGTGTTGACGTTTTTGGACAGGGATTTGGCACCCCAAAAGGTGCTATCTAGCACCATTTATTACTGCGTATTGCAGGTAATTTATTTGTTAACAAGGAGCCATCTGGGATCACACAGCGTCACAGTGGTGCAATGGCATCTGGTCGAAACTGTTTTTCTTTGGAAAACAGTGTGCATGTGTGGCTGTTTGTATGCTGTATGGGATATTGTTTGAAACGTAACACTGCAAGCAACAAATACAAGTATAAATATAACATAACAAAATAACACATTTAACCCTATTACGCATGAGAAGTGAACGGGCGTTTATAAAAATTTTTTTAACGCGTAAAATGGTTACTGTAAAAAGAAGAATCATGACTGTGAACTTAATTTGATAAAAAAATTGTGCTATTTTAAAAATAAAAAAATGCAGCCGATAGGCAACACTATGCAACTTGCTGCAAAGTTTGCCTATTTAGCATGGAAGCCAATTGGCAACATTATGCGACGGGTAGTGATACCTGTGGATGGAATAAATGTTGCCGTTTGGCAACAGCATGCAGTACCTTGCGTTTTACAAATTTAAGCTGCTGGGTAAACCTTAAGTTTTTGACATAGGCCTTTTAAAAAGAAATTTTGTTTAAAACACTAAAAACGATATTTTTGATTGGACTAATCTTGACATTGTGACACCATGTGCGTGTCATTTTTCTGTTTGTATGTTTATTACTTTATGCTAAAATTATTGTATGTTTGCTTTAGGCCCATTGCAGTATTTCAGTCTTTTATTTTATTTTCTTCATTACTGTTTCTAACCATACTGTATTTCAAATAATAATACTATTCATAGCGGCCAGCTGTAATGAATAAATTGCTTTCCGAAAGCTTTTTGCACCTAATTGCTAAATTTTTAGAAATGTGTTCGTTTATTTTGTTATTTTCTACTGTTCTGTGCAAAAAAATTTTTTTTACTTTTTTCTGCTTAATCAAGCAAACTTTTTAAAATTAATGCTATTTTACTATAAACTTATAGATATGAACGGCGCCAGAGGTGGGGGCACTGTCCCGTGCCCTTGCTCCCCATTTGCTCCCCCGGAAAAAATATTGATAGTGATAAAGTGCACTCTGGTAACTAAGCACATGTGACTTATTCCTATTAAACGTTATTTTTGCAAAACAACAGAGATATGTAATTTTTCTGCATTTGAAAATATTAAAAAACAGGCAAATTTGCGGCTTTCATTGAACCTCCAACAGCTAAGTGTTTCAGCTTCAGGGAGGTTTCGCTCCCTTTGATCCCACGACCAGGGGCTCTGCCCCTAGACCCCGCTACGTCTTTTTGATACACACAACAACTAATTAAAAAATCAACATGTGTCCCTCCACAAAAAATTTATTGCCCCCTGTGCCCTAACACTTGCCCCTCCGCCGTTGCCCCAGCTACAGATTCCTAGCGCCGCCCATGCTTATAGAATAAATGAAAGTATAGTACATCATGATAAACTGCACATTTTATTCCAAATAAGCAATGCAAATATCAACTCAAAAAAATTATTTCTCTGTAGATGTTAAAACTTCAAGTGACTAAAATAGTACATCACAAAAAAACAAACATGGTACATTTTATTTATAATCAACGCCGATATCCGTAAATCAATCCAAGTACACTGCAAAGGCTTACTATTATTCCAAATCGTCTAAAACAAAATACCAAATTAACAAAATTATGAATGAAGTTCAGCTGTAGATTGTAAAACTTCAAATGACTACAATATCATTAAATGTAACAATCAAATGCAAAATCGAGTGTTGGCTGAAAGTTCTCGGCTGGTAGCGACTTGGCGATCTTCGATGCATTTGCACTGGTGACCGGAGATTAAAACTGGACTTTTTTCTGCCAGGCTGCAATTACAAATAAGATACTATTAAAGCTGCAAGATACTATTACAGAATACTACTACAGCTGCGGGATTCTACTACAACAACGAGACACTACTACAGCTGCAGAATACTATTATAACTACAGGATACAACTACAACTACATGATACTACTACAAATAGGATACTATTAAAGCTGCAAGATACTACTACAGGATATCACTGCAATTGCAGGATACTACTACAACTACGAGATACAACTGCAGGACACTACTACAGCTGCAGGACACTACTGTAGCTGCAGAATACTACTACAACTACAAGATACAACTACAATTACATGATACTAGTACAGGTTACTACTAAACTGTCGGATGCTACTACAAATAGGATACTGTTAAATCTGCAAGATACCACTGCAGCCGAAAGATTTTACTACAACTACAGGAGACTACTACAGCTGCAGAATACTACTACAACAACAGGATACATCTACAGCTACAGAATACTAGTATAAGTTAGCACTACACCTGCAAGATACTACTACAAATAGGATACTATTAGAGCTGCTAAATACTACTACAGGATACTACTACAACTGCAAGATTTTACTACAACTGCAGGACACTACTACAGCTGCAGAATACTACTACAACAACAGAATACATTTACAGCTACAGGATACAAGTACCAGTTACTACTACAACTGCAAAATACTACTACAAATAGGATACTATTAGAGCTGCTAGATACTACTACAGGATACTGTTACAACTGCAGGATTTGACTACAACTACAGGATACTAATACAGCTGCAGAATACTACTACAACTACAGGATACAACTACAATTACACGATACTAATAATACTTAATAGTACAACTGCAAGATACTACTACAAATAAGATACTATTAAAGTTGCAAGATACTACTACAGGATAATACTGTAGCTGCAGGATACTACTACAACTACAAGATACGGCTACAACTACATGACACTAGCACAGGTTACTACTGCAACTGCACGATACTACTACAAATAGGATAGTGTTAGAGCTGCAAAATACTACTAGAGAATACTACTACAGCCGCAAGATTTTACTACGATTACAGGACACTACTACAGCTACAAAATAGTACTACATTTACAGGATACAACTACAACTACATGATACTAGTAAAAATTACTAATACAACTGCAAGATACTACTACAAATAGGGCATTATAAAACTGCAAAATACTACTACAAAATAACACTACAACTACAGGACATAAATGTCCATTTTAACCTTACTACATACCAATTAATTTGGGGGTTATAAACGACAATTTTGAACTCGAAAGTAAAAGACAACTTTTCTATGCTCAGTCCAGCAATTTTCTCCAATAGGTCTGCAAGGGTATTGTCGCTCAATGTAGATAGAACTTGATAAAAGCAAAACATTCATAATACCAGTGCGAATCTATTTAAAAGAATTACCCTCCTAATCCATTAGTATTAGGACAAATGTTGGTAGCTAAACAACACTCTAGCCCACTTTATAAAGAGTATGCTATTGTATAAAAAAGCTGTAACTTACACTTACACAATCCAGCTAAAACATTCCGCCACGTGACACTGACAAATGCAGCTAAATCGAGCACCGCATGCTGTTGCCGACTGGCAACAACCGAAAGCCGATAATCTCACACACTAAAGAATACACCCTATCGCATGGAGTTGCCAATTGGCAACATTTGACACAAGCCCAGATAACAACGAGTTTTCAAGGAACTGCATACTGTTGTCGATTGCCTACTAGTATAAAAGTATAATATTCTAATATAAAAGTACAGGTTAAACATGCAGTTTAGCGGCCTAAACGAAATTCAAAGTCAACTTACCGCCTATACGGGCCAAAGCGCACCTGTACGTATCAGAGGATTGTTGTGCATGTGTTGGCTGACTGCAGTGCGCGTGTCATGCACCCATTATGCGCAAATCGACAACTTTGAACACTACATTCGCTATTGACTTTTATTACATCAGTACTCACGGTTTCGGTTGTGCACAGTTACTTCTCGTGACGTGACATCCGCATTCATCCAAGTCGTCATTGATCGCTACGTCGTCACTGGATTTTTTCCGCTTTTCTCGCCTCAGGGGACTGACGCCAGTTGCCCACAGCAGTTTTCCGCTGTCCATCGTCTTCTACCTTGTCGGGCCAGGCCACATCACCTCGGAGAAAAGACGCAGCAGGGTCCCCGTCTGTCGCAGCGTTGTCGCTAAATTTTTTCCGCTTTTCTTGCCTCAGGTAACTGACGCCAGTTGCCCACAACAGTTTCCCGCTGTCCATAGTTTTCTACGTTGTCGGGCCAGGCCACATCACCTCGGAGAACGGAAGCACCAAAATCTTCGTCTGTCGTCACGTCGTCACTGGATTTTTTTCGCTTTTCTCGCCTCAGGTGACTGACGCCAGTTGCCCACAGCAGTTTTCCGCTGTCCGTCGTCTTCTACGTTGTCGGGCCTGGACACATTACCTCGGAAAACGTACGCACCAGGGTCCCCGTCTGTCGCCGCGTCGTCACTGGATTTTTTCCGCTTTTCTTGCCTCAGGTGACTGACGCCAGTTGCCCACAGCAGTTTTCCGCTGTCCGTCGTCTTCTACGTTGTCGGGCCTGGACACATTACCTCGGAAAACGTACGCACCAAGGTCCCCGTCTGTCGCAGCGTCGTCACTGGATTTTTTTCGTTTTTCTCGCCTTAGGTGACTGACGCCTGTGGTCGTTTGGTGTTCTGCAACATCGACATCGTATTTGTATTTAAGGATATTGTAGTCGTTTGCATAGGTGTTGTGGTCGATACCAAAGACATCGTGGTCGTTTTCTACAGCATCGTTGTCGTTGTTTTTAGCGGTGTCGCTGTCGTTGTCAAAGACGTTGTGGTCGTTTGTGACGATGACAGTGACGTTTTTAAAAGCTTTATCGTCATTTACCAGACGTTAGGGTTTTTTAAAGATGTTGATGACGTTGTGGCAGATGTTCTTATTGTTTTCAGATGTATTTTACTGTTGTTTCTAGCAATATCGGTGCTGCTGTCGTAAACGCTCTTGTCGTTTGCAAGGACATTGCAGTCGTTTACAAAAGTGCTGTAGTCGTGTTTAGCGGTGTCGGTGTCGTTGCCAAAGACGTAGTCATTTAAAAAGGGTCGTAGTCGTTTCTGATGGTACGATAGTTGTTTTCAAAAGCGTTGTGGTTTTTAACATTATTTTTGTCATTTCTATTAACAGTATAGTTGTTTCTAGTGACGTTGTGGTCGTGTGCAAAACCGTTATAGTCGTTTTTCAAACGGTATCATGGTTGGTTTTAGTGGCCTTGCAACGTTATAGTTTTCACGTACATGTAGTTGTTTGTAAGTAAGTAAGTGTAAGTAAGTGCATATTTAAAGTGCACAATGTCAGCCACTGTTGTCACGACAACAGTGTCATTATTAAGACTTTGTTGTTAATTGCAACACGTTGTAGTCATTTTTAGCGGCGTCGTTGTCGTTGATGTGGCCTGGCCCGACAAGGTAGAAGACGATAAACAGTGGGAAACCGCTGTGGACAACTGGCGTCAGTCACCTGAGGCGAAAAAGCGGAAAAAATCCAGTGACGACGCGGCGACAGACGGGGACCCTGGTGCGTCCGTTTTCCAAGGTGATGTGGCCTGGCTCGACAAGGTAAAAGACGACAAACAGCGGAAAACCGCTGTGGGCAACTGGCGTCAGTCACCTGAGACGACAAAATCGGAAAAATTTTAGTTTCGACGCGGCGACAGACGGGGACCCTGGTGCGTACGTTCTCCGAGGTGATGTGGCCTGGCCCGACAACGTAGAAGACGTTGGACAGCGGGAATCCGCTGTGGGCAACTGGCGTTAGTCACCTGAGACGAGAAAAGCGGAAAAAATCTAGTGACGACGCGGCGACAGACGGGGACCCTGGTGCGTCCGTTCTCCGATTTGATGTGGCCTGGCCCGACAAGGTAGAAGACGATGGACAGCGGGTAACTGCTGTGGGCAACCGGCGTCAGTCACCTAAGGCGATAACAGCGGAAAAAAAC
>Ga0209367_1002821_pt1 | contig 23243 bp, 18 predicted proteins | sample WorMetLIZISLAND2_FD_187412 | JGI IMG/M metagenome (GOLD analysis project Ga0209367, IMG submission 187412) | Marine gutless worms symbiont microbial communities from Max Planck institute for Marine Microbiology, Germany - Olavius geniculatus... ... | reverse complement strand
GTTCTAACCATCTTGCAAAATTTTACGCCGGTCGGCCCACGCATCTCGGAGATCTCGCGTTTAAGAAAAAACAAAAAAATTTGGGGCAAAGCCCAACGTGAGTCCGCCCGTCGCCTTAAGTCCGATAGAGGAAAATTAAGGGAGGGGGGGGTAAAATTTTCCGGTATCAAAGTCACGTGGCCCAAACTCAAATGCATTGGCATATGCCAAACGCGCATTGTCGACTTAGGGTAGGTCAACATGAGCGCTTATAACTTGTTTGTAGTGGACCGCCGACTTTCGCCAATTTTTTTTTCAAGGCCAAAAGATCGTTTTCGTGAACGCTGTTTAGGTTTTTGTCGCTATCTTTATCGGTTCCAGAGATATTTGCGCTCAAACACAAAAGTTGTCGTAAATCGCACCGATTTTTGAACGTTTTTTGCTCTTCCAAATTTTAAGGGGGCGGTGCTGTGAGGCTGTCTTGTAAGATCTGATCCTAGGCCTACGCTACGCTATTAATAAATCAATTATACAGTTCCACAGTTATACATTACACAAATCAAATCAACAGTTACGAAATCAACAGTCACGAACTACTCAACACAATCAAATATCGAAGCAATCACAAATAAATCTACATACAACTAAGCCACACAAAACGGGGCTTAGATCCAGACTATTCAAAGTCTAAGAGCTCGCGCAGGAGTCTCCTTTATCACTTTTTGTAATTTTTGCTGCTTTCGATGTGCAAGTTCTTAAATGTTGCCGTTAACAAGTGTATAAACTGATGTTTTGCACATTTTTTTTGTAGAGACAGCAGACACATAGGCCAAAGAAACTGTCGCGCGGCGTAAATTCATACAAAACAATCCACCTATTTTGTAAAAATTATTAGCAAACTCATTGTCCATAAATTAACTTTAAAGTCACACAAACGACTTTGCATTGTTTTTCTTACCTCTTTTATGGACAGTTCATAACCATAATGTCATTTTTACTAATGACCAAAAGAAAACGCGACATAACAGCAAACTTCATAGACCAGCAATTGTTACTAAGGCCATATCTCCAAATATCAGCTAAAGTTATTGCTTGTATTGATAATTGCCGTGATGACAAAAGATGACACCACCATTGGATTTGTCCGAGTACCATGTTACTACCGTTACTCTAGGGATCCACACAGGCCTCCCAATCCAAGCAACGCTATATTTAGGGTCTACACAAGAACCCTAATGCTAATACAAAAGCCAAATCAAAGGCTTACGACCTTGGCATTTACGTATGCCGTCACACACGAGACCATTCTGGTCCGCCACAGAACATAACTCTTCTCAACCCCGTCAGAATAACAACTGCCTTCAAACAACACATTTACGCGCCGCAGATAAAGCGACAACCTAATTTCTGCTTGGCCTAACCAATACAAGCACAGCATTCAATTCATGACCTACTTACTGTGGCGCGGGGGTCTACAACTCGGCCTCTGATTGGTCAACCCTATATACTGGTACAGACTGACACGGAACATACCGTCACATAACGTAAGTCAATACGGCTTACAATAACTATGACTTACAGGCTAACACCTGGTCACCCACGGACAGGTGCAGCTAACATACAACGACAGTGACATGCAAACACACTGGTAGACGAAGTCGCTATCAACAATGACCGCTAAATAAAACGACAAATAAATACAACACAGTCACGAACAAACAGTGAAAAATACAGACAACGAGCTTATTCTGACGCGAAAAATAAATCGACGACTCGGTTTCTCGCAAGTGTCATACACATACCATACGGTGGCCGGCGACAACTTGACTAAGAAACGACGCGGCCTGACAGGTGCCCCAAAAAGTTGTACTTGTATTAACACCCCAAGCTAGAGACACGTCAAGTGCCAAAGTTTCGGCGGGCTACACCTCCTAACTCCGAAGTTATAACCGCTCCATTATTGCATTTAAAGCCAATTGTTGACCCCCCTTTAAAAAAATTGTAAGGGGGCCCCCGTTCCCGTTAGAAGGTGCGCTAGTAAGAATTGGTCATTTTCTAGCGCGTGTAAAAATTTGGAGGCGCAGCACCCCCTAGGGGCCGAAATATGTTCTTCCGAAAAATGCGCTTTTGGTGGGTACGATTTCACATCGAGATCTCCAAGGCTACTGGACCAAACTTTACCGAATTTGTTTTGCCTAATGCGGGAGAAATCGCGGTAGATAAAATATTTATCAGATTACGAATATCTTTATCCGTTTCGAAAATGTTCGCCGCCGAACTTCATAGTCGTCCGAAATCGGGCTAAATTTTTTTGCATGTTTTTGGCCCCTGAAATTTTTTTGGGAAAGGTCTCTAAAATTTTAGATAGGCATTATAAAATTGGGCCTAGTAATAACCATCGTGCAACATTTCACGCCGGTCGGCCCACGCATCTCGGAGATCTCGCATTGACAAAAAAATAAACATCTGGGCTAAAACTTAAGTCCGCTTCGCAAGCTATCGCTTCCGGGCGGACTAATAGATAACTAAAAATTTAGGGCAAAGCCCAACGTGAGTCCGCTCGGCGCCCTAAATCCGACTGGGGGAAATTAGGGGGAATTTCCCCGGTATCAAAGTCACATGGCCCAAACTCAAATGCACTGGCATACGCCGACGCGCATTGTCGACTTAGGGGAGGTCAACATCAGCGCTTACAACTTTGTTCGTAGTGGACGGAATTTCACATGTTTTTTGTTCAACGTTGTAAGGATCGTTCTCGTCAACGCCGTTTAGACTTTTGTCGCTATCTTCATCAGTTTTAGAGATATTTGCACTCAAACTCGAAATTTGTTGTTAATCGCACCGATTTTTGCACGTTTTTAGCCTTCCAAAATTTTAAGGGGGGGGCGGTTTCCCCACAAGTTGTACTTGCGTTAACACCCCAACCTAGAGACACGTCAAGTGCCAAAATTTTGTTAGGTTACACCTCCTAACTCCGAAGTTATAAGTGCTAATTTATTACATTTTAAGTCAATATTTGACCCCTTTTAAAAAAATGTAAAACGGGCCCCCGTTTCCGGTGGGGGTGCGCTAGTAAGACTTGGTAATTTTCTAGCGCGTGTAAAAATTTGGGAGCGCAGCACCCCCTAGGGGGCGAAATATGTTTTTCCGAATAATGCGCTTTAGGTGGGTACGATTTCACATCGAGATCTCCAAGGCTACTACACCAAACTTCATTGGACTATTTTTTCTAACGCGGAAAGAATCGCGGTAGACAAAATATTTATCAAATTTCGAATATCTTTATCCGTTTCGGATATATTCGCCACCAAACTTTAAAGTCGTCCAAAATCGGGCTAAATTTTGCATGTTTTTGGCTCCTGAAATTTTTTTGGGGAAGGCCCCCCGAAATTTTGGACCGGCATTATAAATTTGGGCCAAGTACTGATCATCGTGCAAAATTTTACGCCGGTCGGCCCACGCATCTCGGAGATCTCGCGTTCAAAATAAATAAAACATCTGGGCTAAAACTTAAATCCGCTCCGCAAGCTATCGCTTCCGGGTGAATTAATAATTTAGCAAATTTTAAAAAAAGCGACGGAGAAAAAAAATAAATAATCCAAATAATGAAAAATCCGCAAGACAAAACTAACCGGCAAAATAAAACATTTTTGCAATTTTAGGAGAAAAATGGCCAAAAATAAAATAAAATAATTTCGATAGATAATATTAACCTGGGATTTCTCACCGTTCCCCGCCAAAGTAGAATTTGTCCCGAATTTAAGGAAAAACGGGTAAGGAGGGCAGGGTGAGCGAAATTTAGGTGAGACGTCTGCACTATACAATTAACTAATTAAAAGTCAGTAAACAGTTTCCGGCGCGCGCGTGTCCGGTAACGTGTCCGACGGTAACGGTCGCAAACTCAAGGTACATTCGACCAACATCAAAATATGTGAAATAATTATGCTGCTCGTAATAAAAAAATTCGGTTTGGACAGACGCTATACAAAACACTAGCAAATACTAAGCAAGTTACCAGTGTCAAAGCAATGTCAACATTAATCGAAATAGATGTACACAAATCATGAAAAAACACTAATCAAAATGTAATCAATATTAATTAAAACAAATAACTACTCAATGTCGTACTCAAAACGTAACTAAGAGATTCAAAGTTATGCAAGACAGACAGATGAAAGAGCAGCTTCATATCAATATAGTGACGTCAGGTCGAGAGTACAAAAAGGTACATTTGGCACACGACGAATACACTTATGTGAATAATTGTGGTTAAATATGGTCAAATACAAAATGCCAAAAATACTGGAAGACGACAATGTCCCGTCAACGTAATTTAAGCGGCCGTAGCCAGTGTACATTAACACAACATCAGTAAACAAAAGGGCGAGGAGCTAACGGCACGGCACGACGCACGAAGCGGCACTGGAACGGAACGGTGCAGTGGTCCTCGACATTAGTTGCAGTCAGCGCCAGGTATCCAACGAAGCCAGTTAAGCGAGACATTAGCTTGCGAATCAACTTAAGTTCTGGACGGCAAATGGTGGATTGAGCTTCAGATAAGAACTGAGTTGGCGGCGTATAGCGTCCTATATTATATGCATTTCTCTCGCGACACACCAGATGGATTTCAACTCATAGCACAATTATTCTTCACTGCAGAATCATGTTTTGTTCAACATAAATTTTAAACTTTTTTTGGTTTGGTTGTTGCTATATAGTTGGCTAGATACAAATTAGACCAAACTGCAAATTCTTTATTAGCAATGTCTATCAGATCGACGATATATAAGTCCTTATAAAGGCCGTTCTTAAGTTCATATGATGTGACAGTTAATTCAACAGGTGGTAGATCCTTGATCTTCAAAACGTCGTTCATTATCGTCATTTATTATAATTACCTACTTATAAATATAATTTCTGTATTTTATTCCAGACTCATAATCCCTCGATAGATCTATAACCATATATCCATATTTAGGTTCCCAGTACTTCTTACACAGCATTTTAAACTGATCAAGAGACATATCTACAGCTACGAACTTTCTGTGCAACAGTCGTACGTCGTCACCGAATAATTTAAAAATATCATAAAGTTGGCATTAGATCGAATTGTTTGCAGAGGAAGGTGAGTATAACTCTGAGATAGATATATAACGTCACAATTGCAGCTTTTACCTCTGGTGTAGTAGTCTTCGGCAGTTGTTTGACTTCTGTCTGTTATTATATCATCAAACACGATAAGTGATCTACCGGATTTATTTAGGTGCGCAGGATCTGGTATATCGCCCGAGGAACTGTAAAATTCAGCAGCTATTGTCGATGGCGTGATACCGCCCTATGTCCGAGTCCTCTGCCTGCATTGCAGTTACGTCGCTGGAAGTCAGTTCAGGGAGAAGTCTAAACGCGCGAATCGACAACGACTCAAGTATCTCGTCAGATCGCTCGCACTCGTCGATCTAGACAGTCGGCATCTTCTTGTCAAAACACTGCTTACAGCTGTGTCTGGATAATGCGTCGGCGTTTGAGTGTAGTCGTCCGGAACGATGCTTGATTTCGAGGTCGAACTCGGCCATAGTCTTTATCCAGCAAGCCATGATGCCGGTCGGGTTCTTGTACATCCGAAGCCAGAGCAAACTGTGGTGGTCCGTTCGGAGTATGACCTTTGCTCCGAGAAGATAATGACGGAAGTGCTGTAAAGACTTCACCACAGCGAGCACCTCGCGTCTGGTCGCGCAGTAATTTCGCTGAGTGCGATTGAGAACTGCGGAGTATAACGCTATCGGCTTCTCAACCCCGTCAATCTTCTGACTGAGGACTGCTCCGACAGCAACGTCGGAAGCGTCGGTGCCCAGAATACACGGAAGTCCTGGTATCGGATAATCAAAGGCGACAATGTCCAGGAGCGCTCTTCTCAGTTTGTCAAAAGCTGCTTGTGCCTCGTCAGTCCAGACAAACTGCTTGGGCTTTCCTTTCATCAGACTATTGAGCGGCTCTGCTAAGGTGGCAAAGTGCTTGATGAAGCGCCTGTAATAACTTGCCAAACCAATGAAAGCTCGGAGTTCTGTCAAGCATTGTGAAACTGGCCAGTTTTCGATCTTTTCCACGTTGTCTGGTTGTGGCTCGATCCCGTCTGCGGACACCAAATGTCCGAGGAACTCGATACGACACACTTCGACGGCTTTGCATTGAGTCCCCGTTCTCGTAACCTAATGAACACTCGATCGAAATGACTAATCAGTTGTTCTGGCGTAGCGGCATAGACATTGATATCGTCCAGTTAGCAGATACAGATGTTGTACAGCAAGTCATGGAAGATGTTCTTTATGAGGCGGCAGAAAATGGACGGCGCGTTGGTAAAACCAAAAGGCATCCGCGTCCACTGAAATAAACCTCTTCTGGTGCAGAGAGCTACACACTGCTTTGCCCTTTCCGTCATCCCAAACTGCCAATAACCTGAGAGCAAGTCGATGGTAGCAAAATATTTGGCGCCGTGGAAGCTGTCGAGCGCGTCCTTCACGTGCGGCACTGGATACGCGTCCTTCTCAGTAACCGCATTCGAACGCCTGTAGTCGATACAGAAACGAAAGGAACCGTCTTTCTTCCTTGCCGTGCACACGGGTGAACTCCATGGTGAGTAGGAAGATTCGATGATGCCTGTCTCCAACATCTCGTCCAGCTGCTTGTCTTCTTCGTCCGGGCGGCAAGTGGAGGTCGACGTAGCGGTTGCTTGATCGGCTTGGCGTTGCCCGTCTCGATGTCGTGCTGTATGGCGTCGCAAAAGCCGATGTCCATCGGACCGGTAGCGAACGCTGAGCTGTTTCGACGTAGAACCTCGGCCAGGTAGTGCTGGTCAGCTGACGACAGCTTTGATTGTTTGAACGTCTCGTCGAAAAGCTCCTGTAGATGCTTTGGTACTTCTGGGTTTTTCTCTACAACAGAAGCACCTACAACGGTAGACAGCACAGGCGCACATCAGATTTAAAGTGGGTGATGTCCAGAGGTTTAGGTTCGTCTGGTTCCTGGTGCGCATATGACACCGACAGATGCATGGATGGAGTGAACGTGGTGGACTGCGAAGCAAAGTCAGTACTAGATAACTGGTCGGTAATGGTGCCCAGTGAAGCTGTGGGGGGTTTGATATGTCGACGAAGTGAAGTCCAGCTGGGTGGCACGTGGTTGAAAACTAGGTGCGCGTGGGTCCAGCACAAAGCGTCGAGATACATTCGGACGCTTGACGTAGATGGCGGACACTTGTCGGCTGACGGCGCTAGACGGAGCGCGTGGAGGTGGCACGTAGATGTTGTTGACGACAGCTGCATTGCCCAGCGACTGGGCATTGGCGCAGAACGAAACGCGGGATGAAGTGTGGGGGTAACACTAAATAATGCTGGCACTTGGGCCTGATCCAAAACTAACGGCTGAGGGTCTGTCGTCAATGGTGGAACTGTGAAGTGTGCCGACTGATCTTGGTTGTCCTGTGAGTGTGCTGGACTAAGTTGATTGTAAGCTGGACATGTAGGCATTTTGTCGGATGACTGAGTGGACTCTGCGTTGAAGAACTCTGACTGACCCGGCTGCTGCTGTATATGAGGAGACTGGTGGGCTATGTATGTTTCTCGCTGTAACTTCATCGTAGCAGGCCACAGTCTGGCTACCTGGTTAGGTGTGAAGTGAGTTAAGTCCCTGGCATCTGACTCTGTCAACTCTGTCTGTGCATCTTAGAGCTGCATCACCCTCGGTGTTGTCGACAGTGTTTGTGCGGTATTACGTGGCGGTGCATACTTCCGCATCTGCTCAAGCTGGGCCGCTGTGAATGGCGGCAAATCTGGCAAATCGTCTCTTATGTCGGATGCAAGCTAGAAAACATCAGCCGGTCGCTGTGATGACGAAACCCCGACTTCTTGTTCTTCTATGTCCGACTTTTTTCATCGGTGACGATGTGAATGTCCGTTTAAGCAGATTCTTTTAACAATCGACTGTACTCTGAGTAATCCTGCTGGTACTCTTTCCATTCTTCGTCTCCATCGAACTCGTCATATTCGGAATATTCTGTATCAGACAACATACAACAAGCAAAATGCGACCGAAAAGCATCTACTTGGTCCTGGTAACACTGATTTATTTTTATCACACTTGCTGCGACATCTTTTTCGTCTTCTAACGGACTGGCATCGACGCAGAAGTGCCGTTGTGTTTTAGATCGGTTCGTAGGCGCTGATGTTGTCGCCTGTAACGAAATCACTGAGTTGCCAGAAGGAGGCATGCAAGTTGGACAGGTTTTGATATCCAGCTCCTCCGGATTGGACGTCGTGGCTCTTGGCACCACGACGCAGCGCGCGTGCTGTGGCTCAGTCATAACCACACCTGAGTGCACGCTGTTATTCGAAACCGGAAACTCCGGGTTGGGACCTATCAGACTCTTCTTTGCCGACTCTGGGCGGTGTGACCACATCAACATCTCTCACCAGTCTAGCTGCTCGCATCAAATCGTACCCACCAATTACTGGAGTGGGAGCGTCAATAAAGTAGAACGGATGGTGGATACGAAAACCGCACAACTGGAGTTCTAAGGAGATGGAACCTTGCAACATAACCCGGTGGTTGCCAAAAGTCCGAACTTCTCTAGTGACACTAGGAAGCGAGATGGGCGGATCAAAGTCGGCAGCAATGTTGCATGGCACCACGCTTATCTGGGCCCCACTGTCTAACATCATCGGGATCTGCACTGAATGGATCGTCACATTAATGTTCGGGGCCATGCCCTCGGAGATAGCATGTGGCAGCATATTTAGCGTCGCTGAAAGTCGCGTAAAGTAAGGCGCGGTAGCAGTAGCGTCGACAGTAGCATTAGTAGTACCAAGTACAGAACAAGAAGTAAGTAAGATACTTATTTAAATTGTTCTCACTAGATGTGTGAGTATAAGATTGACATGCACCAAATTTGATTTTAGCTGGTTCTGCGTCTCAGACCCTACTCTACGACTGGGGCATATTACAGCATTTCCACATATTCCGTGGTTGCATTGAAGGGGCTAATTCGCGGTATAAGGGTGACGGAAGGTGTGCGTAAAGGGAAAGGAGGCAAGGGATGGCCTTTGCATGGTGTCATGGTGCATGTTAATCAGAGCAAGTGCTTGACACAAAAACCTTCTCCAATGCATCAGTTACGGAGTCTACAATAGTATCTCAGTTATATTTAGCATATGGTCTGGACTTAAATCTGCTGCTAAATGCCGAGTTGCATCACTGCAACATGCAGCAGTAAAAGCACTTGAAAAATGCATAAATAATAACAGTATTATGTTAACTGAGCAACTAACTGTAACAGTACTATGTCTGGTTCACAGCATGTTAGTGATGTTACCAATTCTCTTGCAAATATACATTGTTTTGGTTATGTTGAGTGTAGAGATAAACGTGCTGTAATTAAACAGTAATTCTTCAAAAAATTTCGATACAACACGATTAGACGATTTTTGGCAAAATATCACAATATTATTATGAGCTACAGGACACTTAAACAGCGACTGCGGGAGTATGGGCTTCCACGGCGTAGGCAATCCCAGCCACTACTGACAGTGTGGAATTTGATCCATGGAGAATTACAAAGACCAGGTATATAGGTTCCACATTGTTACAGCTAACTAATTATAGTAATGCAGCTGGTATAGTAAGTGAGTGATTAGGCTTTAACGTCCAACCCGACGCAGTATCTGATTTTGGGGACGGCCACCAAGGATCCACCAGATGGGCTGACTTTAATCCCATGACAAAGTGTGAAACCCCTGGTCTACCGTCTAGAATGGCTCCATTGCGAGTACGTTGGCTACATCTTATGCAGACATTGCCGCCACCGGCATGGAATCAGGCAGACACTAGAAAGTCTGCAATGTACGCAGATTTCGTGGCAACCTATGTCTTCAAACTCATTGCTGTGGAAAACTTGGGGCCTCTCAATGCTTCAGCAGTAGAGTTCCTCTGTAATCTGGGCCAGAGAATCAGTACAATGTACACCATATGTTCAAAACTTAAACAAGAAAGCCCAGCTATCGCTGTCATAATATCGCGCATAAAAATTGTACACATCTAAACCTGTTTTAACTGTATTTTTTTAAACTAAAAATTTTAATATCATATTTTATGTGCATATTTGGCGTTTACGTCTACACCAAATTATAAAGTTTCATTCAGTTATTTTTAAATTTGATGAATTTATGCCATATTGTGCATGATCACTTCAAAAATTTTTACACGTTCATTTAAACGCACACTGTACGGACCTCATGGTAAAGTATGAATGGCTGCCAAATTCATCAAATTTGGTTGTGTTGCGCAAAGTAAATGTCATATGACTAATATGTTTTGGTTGTCCTGTTTCGTTCTGTTTCATTACATGTATCGTCCACTAGCTGACTTTGCTTGTGTTTTTACATGGTTTAGTACTTATTCGGTGCAAATAATTAATTGCTCCACGTAATCATTTTGTGTAATATATAGGTAGACTTGGCGGATATCGTGCCATGTGGAAAATTCTCCGACAAAAGCACAGACTTGTTGTGAGTCAGGAAACCGTGCGGCTGATGCTGAGGCAAATGGATCCTGTCGGTGTCATTAACCGACAGCAGTATCGGTTACAACGCCGGACGTACACCAGTGCCGGACCAAACTTCATGTGGCACATCGATGGCTATGATAAACTTCGACCGTACGGTATTCTAATCAGCGGGTTTGTATTGGAGAGTCTATGCTGCTAACTAGTAACATCCAATATTGACAGTACATTGCATATCTACTGTACATTAAAAAAGTGTGCCATTGAACATTTCTATATGGCCACACTTTCTGTAAAGTACACTGTGTTCCCCCAAAAACATCCCCGACATTTTTGACTGTAACTTGAAAACCAATTATCAGATTTTGATAACTTTTGGTACAAATATTTTCGACACAACTTGCGATCAAATGACTGTTCAGTTTTTCACCTCACCCAACGTTTGTTTTTTTCCACTACCTAGGGAAAACAGATCAAGCAAAATATGTGTTAAAAATAAACAGAAAACCTGAAAAAACATCCCCAACATTATCGATTGTAACATGAATAAAGATTAGCAGATTTTAGTAATATTTGGCAGAAATATTTTGAACACAACTGGCTATTAAATAATTGTTTTAATGTCCACCTCACCTAACGGCTGCTTTTTTATTACCTGGAAAAAGCAGACCAAGCAAAATATGTGTTAAAATGAACGAAAAAACGTCAATAAATTCTATCTATTTTAATCTGTGGGCCCCAACAGCAGGTCCCTTGCAAGGTTTGACTGTCATGCAGAGTGTGTCTACCAGACAAAGTTTAGGAATGTTTGTGACGTCAAAAAGCAACTGGTACAGCCTGGATTGGTCTGGAGCAGAACATTATCGGTACTGCTGTCAATAAACGGAGAAAACGTCTCCTTGCCTGTGTTCGCATAGTGGGCCAACGCTTTATGCAATTTTACTGCAGGCAGCTGAAACATGGACAACTAAATAAATTGTCAGCCACAGTGTCAGAAATGTGAACAAAATGTTTCTTTACATGTTATGTTAATTAAGCAATCATATCGCATTGAATAAAACAGTGATATTTCGCTGGTTGTGTTTTCCCCAGGTAGTGCAAAAACAAACACTGGGTGAGGTAAAAAGCTAAATGGTCATTTGATGGCAAGTTGTGTCAGAAATATTCGTACCAAAAATTATCAAAATGTTTTAATTGGTTTTCAAGTTACAGTTGACAATGTTGGGGATGTTTTTTGGGACACAGTGTATATTGCTATAATGAAATCACGCTCACATACTGAGACAGAAAGTAACAAAGTATGCCGACTTTGGTAGCAGAAGCAAGAATCAGTATTTTTTGTGTAAAAATCTCGCAATAAGCTTTAACTTATGCTAATTAAAAACACAAAAATTTTTGATAAAAATGCAAAAGCAAAACACGGCATTTTGGGAAAGTAACTGAGATTCACGGCATTTGACGAAAATCATGTTCTGTGTGATTTTCTACTTTCCCGAATTATAAGCATGTATGATTAATCTCATAATGCTGTTTATTGTAAGGTGAAAAAAAGTTCAGCATTTGTTTAAATAGTTAAAATAACTGCTGCAATCTGTGCTATGTTTTATGCATATATAAACACAAAAATTAGAAAAACACATAAAAAAGTGCATCTGTACAGGTTGCAACAAATAAAAAACACCTGTTTATTTTTTTTTGTTATTTGCTAATAACCATAGTTGTTCTTCGAAAAATATGTCTGTATTTCTGTTCAAAATAGGCTCAAAATGACAGCACTGCATGTAGACAAAAATTGACAGTTGCCGCTAAAGGAAATTACCGCAACTTATGATTTTTTTAATGATTTTTTTTCCTTTCTGCAATAAAATCTAGTAATAAGAAATGACTTTCTCCATTTTTTGTTCACTTTGGGCACAAGTCTTTTTACGAAAGCACGTCATTAGCGGTTACAACAAAGATCAAATGCAAAAATCAAACCGGAGCAGCAGTCATTAAAAAGCATACAGAGATAATAATCAGTTAACAGTGACTGTTAATAATTACAATATAGCAACAGTTGGCAGTAAAGATGTTTTGCATCATCAACATCTGTGAGTTTCTCCCATACGTTTCCATCACAGACATATTCACGGTAGGCTGCATCACTAGACTGGCACACATGAGCAAATCACACCTTCGCGAACCCATGTGTGCCTAGAATGGCAAATTCCATTTTGGACTGGAACAGGTCCGGGTCGGACTGCCCACGCGGCAAGTACAGCGTCAGGCTGCAAGTGCTGCTAAACGGCAAACGTTGGCTGTCTGTAAAAAACGACACAGTCAAGCTATGCTCAAAGCCACAAGGTGGCACGGCGTCTGCGGCAGTTTAAAAGTCTAGGATCATGGGGCATGTGCATGGAGATTTTCCACCTACCAACAGTGAATAAATACAACAAATAAAATGGCATTGGCATGCAAATAGCCCAAAACATCAGCAATGCTAAGTCATTATCGTCCACCACCTTTACCATGTTAAATAACTGCCAAAACATAATCAGCTGTAAGTTGTTGGAAAACCTTAGCTGCTACTCAGTCCTTGATGTTTCTTAGTCAGTAAATTATGATCACATTAGCATTTTTCAACCAGTGTAGCAGGCATCATAGAAAATCTTTCCTAGCACAAAGTTTATGTTATTTCTCAAATACCAAAACTGCAATAAAGTTGTAATAATATGACGATTATGCTTCTACCAATTTTCAATACTAGCAATGCCAGAAAGTGTAACATGGGTGTGTAGTTAATAAGTTAGCTCACGTTCACATTAAAGCAGGAATGCCTTAAAACTGTATACGGTAGCATCCTCCTGCATGCGAAGATTACTGCCAGCTTTAGATTACTCGACGTTGTATAGTGATTGAAGCGACTGCAGGCTGAGCGGCGGTGTCGCGTTGACAAACAGTGGCTGGAACGCTGCAGGATTGGCTTTGATCATTGGATACAAATTCCCCAGACCCTCCTCAAAATCCTTCAGAGCTGGAAGTATTCTGCACAGTACAAACGACACATGAAATGACACCCATAGAACTATTTGATTACACAGAAAACGTTGCACTATGGATTACTGAAAATAAAACAGATTAATGCTTACGATGGGCGTTCAAAAAGTTTGGCAAGTCAATACATCAAACTAAAAAAACTTTTAAAAATTTATACACCAATAAAACGTATATACCTTTCGAACACGTGTAAGGTTAAAACGAATGTGACGTCATTATAATGTATGACGTAATAAAGCGTTAAACAAAAACGATTTGGAGTGCTAGCGCAAACAGTGTAAAATTAGGCTAGCTGTTGCAAACCATTTCTCCAGCATACACCGGATTTTCCAATATGCGGCCCTGGGACATGTAATTTTATGAGAGCCCTAACAATTGCGTCCATGAATTCTTAATTTGTAATTATAAATATTTCGTAGCCAAAATCTGTGCCAGCTATAAATGAGAATGCTTCTATCAATTACGATGGCTTGTCAGGATTTGACGTTGTCAGAAAAGTTTATTAAAGGTTAACATTTAGTTATATCTATCGTCTTTGTAAAAGGTTAAACAAAGTTTGCAATGTACGACCTTAAGAGTCCTAGTGTGTGCTATGGCCTAGGAGCTAAGCCCGCAGATCTTCCCCTAAATCCGGCACTGCAAGCCAGTCCTTAAGTTACAATTATCCAGCTAGCTGTTCGTGACTCTGGCGTCACCTCTCGTACTTCCACTACCAGGCTAAATGCAGGTTTAACAAGAGGAACGTCGTAACAAATTATGCGTAACAAAAATTTATGTCAGGAAACAATTTTGTGTCGGATAATTCACTTAATTTGCTGCCTTTTTACAACATGGCAACGTTAAGTGCAAGCAAACACACTATAAACGACAGTAAGACAGACTGTACAACTGCAATACCTGTAGTGAAAGAAATGCTTTACAACATGTTCCACGATGATGTTCTTCTGTGCTATGGTAAACTTGACTCGCCCATACTGTTCGTACACCCAGTCACTGCTGCTGGCCGCATTGTTCATGCTGACATCATCGTCACAGTTAGCAATCTAAGCATTGCAGAAAGACACACAAAACACTTGCAATGCACACAGTCTACTAAATGCAAGTTTGTTGAAACTACAAAATGTTAATCAAGGTGAAAGTTACATGTTGCGAATGGTAACCATCATCTACAATACCAAAACTGTGACACAACTTGCCATCAAATGACCTTTCAGATTCCCACCTCAACCAATGTATGGTTCTACACTACCTAGGAAAATCAGATAAAGCGAAATATGTGTTGAAATAAACAGAAAACGTAAAAAAACATTTCTGACATTATCGATTGTAAGTTGAAAAATGATAAGCAAATTTTAATAATTTTTGGCACAAATATTTCTCACACAACTGGCTGCTAAATATGTGTTTTACTTTCCTTTTGCCCAACGTCTGCTTTTGCACTACCTGAGGAAAGCAGACTAAGCATAATATGTGTTAAAATGAATGAAATAACATCAATAAATTCCATCTATCCTAATCTGTGGGTTGGTCTATTACAAGGTTTGACTTTCATGCAGCAGTGTGTCTACTAGATAAAGTTTAGGAATGTTTGTGAAGTCAAGAAGCGACTGGTACAGCCTGGATTGGTCTGGAGCAGAACATTATCGATATTGCTGTCAATGAATGGAAAAAGCGTCTCCTTGCACGTGTTCGCATTCGCATAGTGGGCCAATACTTTAAGCAATTTTAATGCAGGCAGTTAAAAAATGGCCAACTAAATAAAATGTCAGCCAGAGTGTCAGAAATGTAAACAAAATGTATTTTTACGCGTTATGTTAATTAAGCAATCATATTGCATTGGATAAAAAAGTGATATTTCGCTGGTTGTGTTTTCCCAGGTAGTGCAAAAACAAATGCTGAGTGAGGTAGAAAACTAAACAACCATTTCATAGCAAGTTGCGTCAAAAATATTCTTACCAAAAATTATCGAAATCTGATAATTGGTTTTCAAGTTACGGTCGAAAATGTCGGGGTTGTTTTTTTGAGACACAGTGTAGATGTGCAATGCATGATGCGAGTTCAGGATGGTGCTCACCATAAAGTTCAGACAGAAAAAAAACATAAAAAACATAATTAATATTTTGGCTGTACCAAACAGCCTATTTTACTATTACAGTACGATTATTTTTACATGACTTCACTTATAGCACAACATTGGCTTTCACATATGTGGCACTGCAAATGTGTGTCCTAAATGCACTGAAAATTTTCTAAATTTTTGCATTAACAGTAGCTCAGCAATGTGCACAAATAAACCTTATTGGCCAGTTGCTGAAGCTTAAAATCTGTAATAAACTGAGCTTCTTCTATGCAGTTGGTGTGATCGTTTATTTACAGTGCAGGAATGCAGGACTGAAGATTGGCAAATCTGGTCTACCCTGCACAACACTCCATCTGAAAAATGCGCCGCACATTTTGTACGTCCCTAGGCAGTACGTTAGAACTTTATGTTCGTCACGTCCTTTCAGCACACCGAGGCTGGCCATGTTATGCATCAGTAGCCTGCAGAAACCATTTCAGCCAAAAAATTAGTTGTATATGTCATTCATCTTAGGTGGTGCGGAATAAATGTATGCATGGATGTGAAAATTAACAATTACTTTAAAAAATGTTGAGAAATTATTTAATCAGCATTTTCTGGAGTGTCCGAAATTCTTACGAAATGCAGAACTCGTTAACATCTGCAATGTCATCGAGCTACACTTTTTGCACAGTCTATGTTGTAAACGAAACAAAAGACAGAGTGACCCATGCCTAGCACTACTTCTGCAGTTTGTGCCATGTCGCTGCATTTCTGACATAACATTAATAGAGATTTGCACTTTTTGAGTGCTTTTTTACTTACCAACTGTAACAGTCATTAATAACCAACAAAAATGTGCGAATACTTTATGAGTAAACAGTAATATAATCTCACTTGAAAAATTCTCTCCGGGACCTCCGAGGTCATCAGCTTTTTCCCCCGCAAAGATAACGTGCAGAGCTTTGTCAAAGCTGAAGTCGCTGTCCTGAACAGCCCGCTTGACACTAGGCATGAAGAACTGCCGGGACACCAAAATAGTGTGCTTCTCCGCAGACGGCTCCGACACCATCAAAGGTCCAAGCAGTTCAGCAAGAGTCTGAGATCTGAAACGTAATACACAAGCATAAAACGCAAGATTACATAATAACCACAGTATGCACACACCAACAGGTACTAAGACATTTGTGCATGCTGTGCGGATTTGCAGTTGAACCTTGGAGTACTTATTTCACTTATTATGAGCTGATAATGAGAGAATATCTTATGGCATGTACCCGTGTTAAGTTGGTTGTACAACAGCAACTATGTGCATCATTATAAACAACGTTATGAGGATAATGCAGCACTTTTTGTAAACATGTATCTGACAGGTGGATACAATCTTCTGACTTTCTGACAAGCCATGTTCAAATATTGTGCAGTTCTTGTAAGTGCTGCCACATTATAAATCATAGCAGATATTGAGAGTGACTGACCACATTACAACAAACAATTTGCAAGCCATAAATTTAATATTGTTAATCACATTAGGTAAATTTACACTGCTAGCAAGTTTATGTGTCATAAACTAATGGCAAATGGCCAGTTGGACACTATACATTAATGTTGCAGAGTGCTCAGTAACATTTCATTTTCATTAGCAGATCAGTCATGCAGTATAAAAGCATTTTAATCGTTGCCTGCATGGTGTTTGCTTTTATGTGACAAATTTTAGTTGTTGGTTAATTTGGTTATCATCGAGCTTTACAGAAGCTTTGCATACTACCGGTACCAGGATATGTCCTGCAGTTAAATATAGTTGCCTTCTATTGTGTACGTATTGTGGCATAATCTATGTTATTTTTAGTTTTAATGACCGTCCAGGGAAATTCAAGTATAACGCTGATTTGTATGGTGTTAAAAAATTGTGTTGGCTGTTATCAATTTGTGGTTAATGAGAAATTCTTGTGAGTCTCGCCTGCTTCGTCACTAAAGTCTCCTACAATTGTCAGAATGTCATTCTTGCTAGTGCTTTTCACAGTTTGAGATCGTAGGTAAAAAGTAAAAACTATTTCGTGTGCATCATTTGTCTGTCCTTACATGCTGAAAATCCAAGTGACCATTACAAACGTCGCTGCATATGTTTTTACAGATGCTAGTACAGATGTAGTTTGGGCGCCAATGACGTATGATTAGTTTCTTGCCTTCCGTCAGTCCAAGGAAGCAGAAAGGCAACTGCACTTTTGCCCGTCTAAATTGAAATCGAAGAAAAGGCGCATCGCAGATACAAAGGTATGTTGCATCTGTGTTAGTTAAAGTTAGACAACCAAAGAAGTTCTGCCACCAGCAAAACAAGAAACCAACCTGTCGCTAGTATAGTTAATCGTACTGGTTTTCAGTGACCTTGAAGGTCATCCAAGGTCATCGATTTTTTTGTCAGTATTTGAAAGCCAATATGAGATTTTTTATTTGTGATCATCAGTAACCTAGGCCCTACGTCTGACTGTTTAGCAACAATACATCTGTGACGGACGGATGACAACCATGCCAATAGCTCGACTGTTGCTTAAATAAGTACGATTAGCTGATTATGTAAAAAATGCTATTCGTCATCAATTTCTTATTGTTTTACCTCAGCGCTAAATATTTGTCCAAATCACATCATGTGAAATTTACAAATATGCACTAGTCATCAGCGGACAAAAAATCACTTCAACGTTGCCCACATGGGCAACGTTGAAGTGACTTTTTACCTCATTAACATTCCAGATGTCTGACCATGCTGACGTCTAATTTTTGTATTATGTCTTACCAGGGCCGTCTTTTGTCTGTGTGGGGCCCTTGGCACTTACTTACCCGCGGGGCCCCTGGTACCAAATAGTGACCTGTGACCACACTACACCACAACTCCCCAAACTGTAAGATAGTCTGTAGGTAATGCAGGCCAGTATGTTGTGTATTTTTACTCTTACAATTTTGCGAGCGAAGCGAGCAATAAAAATTTGTGTACCCTAGATTTTAGCCTCCCCCACCATTTTCTGGACCCTTTAATTGAGTTCTGCCTGTGACAGTAATTCATCTCCTAAAGCGATAAAATTGGTTAGTTTGATCGAACGATTTATCGTCAGTTGCAACGATCACTGCCATAGCGTGGGGCCCCTTTGGGGCACGGAGCCCTTGGCACGTGCCAAGATGCCTTCCCTAAAAACGGGCCAATGTGTAAACCGTACTTCGTAGTGTTGTATGACGCATGTATTTTGCTAAATTGTAGGTCGTAGTGTTGTGTCACGCATATATTGTGGCTAAACCATATGTCATACATTATCAGCAGACGGCCGTGTTTTGGCACAGATTTTGCGTTAAGGTATAACAAAAAAAATAGCAACTGGCATTAACGATCATTGCTGATAAGTTTTTTTTACCTCAGTTGGTAAAGTATTGTCCTTGGTCTTCAACCTTGGGCAACATTTTACAGACTTTGTAAAAAGAAGTTTTAATAATGGCCTTGAAGCCAGTCACTATTGGTATAATACTTTCCACCAGAATATTAATGGTCTTACACGTGTTTTAACCTGCAACAACTAACAAGTATTGACAAGTTATGCTATTTTACATAAAAGTTGCTGGTTGAGAGCAAGAACGCATTATCTTGCCTGCAGCAAATATGTAGGCATTCGAAAAACGTACCAGCCAAGGTTAATTGTACAAACAGGCAATGTAAAAAGTAGAAGGCTACTAACTATTAAGTTTCTCGTAAAATCTTAAAGTGCAGTGTACGTTCATTTATTTTAATTAAGATTCAAAAGGAGTGACACTGCTGCAAGGTAACATGTACTTTAGCTACAGATATTATTGTCAAACTGAAGAAATTGTACTATGAATTAGTTAACCTTCTGAATTAATGTACAACAAGTATACAGCTGCCATTCACTGCAGCCGGTGTACCTGCACTTAATGTATTTTTTTCTGCTACAGAACTCGATGACGACGATAAGCAAGATAGTGCAAAAATTACAAATGTTAAACGTGCAAAAAGTGGGTAATAGGTACGAATTTCGTTATAGATAATTTTTCCCCATAGAATTTATCAAGGGCTTGACGTGAAGCCATCAGTATGTCACTTTGAAAAATTGCAAGATATGCGTTCTTTTTTTCTGAGCCTATGAAATACATTACTCGGTTAATTCTAATACCGTCAGGACACAGTTTTTACATCATGATTGTTGTGTAAGAAAGATTTTGCAGTAGACGTGAGTGCCTGTCGTTGTTTTTAATGCAGATAAGAATCGCGTTACTTCGAGCGAAAAATGGAATGCTGACAAAAGTGAAAGGACCAACAGGGTCTCTTTTTGTTCAGTTGCAGTGCTCGGCCACTGCTGATAAAGTGTTGGCGGCAGCTGTTGATAAATATCACTACTGCAGCAGTAAATTAGAAGTGACAACCTACAAACTTTTGTATCCTGATTTCACATTGGTAACATTCATTTCAGGTCAAACGTCAGAATTTACCGTTGAACGGTACAAAGATTTTATGGGAAAGCAGCACCAAAAACGTGTTTTGTATTTATGCACCGAAGAAGATTTCAACTCTGGTTTGTTATTACTTTTTTAACAGCAGCATTAGATGTTATGTACGACTTGTGGTTTATGCCAAAAGAACAATTGGGTGAAAATAAAAGTGCTGAATTAACCCATGGAATCCGTCAAGTGGAAAGGGATGAGGCTTAGACCTAACATGCGCTCAGTGTACATTTTTGTTTTTAGCCAAAAAACTATGATGGTTTAGTGTGCACCAAATTTTTGGCATTTGTAAGGGACACCGATGGCTAGGCAAGGGTAAAAAATTGTGAGTGAATATGTCAATGTCAATGGGATATTTGGGGGCATGAAGGAAAAATTTTTCTTAAACCTTCATATCTTTTACCTTTAAGAGAGCTGACGTGCCAAAGTTTTTTTCTTAAGTGGGCCTCCAAGAAGGAACTGTTGCAGCAAAATTTCAGAACTCTGAACATAGTGGCCGATGAGTAGTGAACAGTCGAATACCTTTCGTTATTTTGGGAGTCAAAAAGACTTGGAAGCATTTCTCAAAAAGTATGGGCTTAATTAAACTTTAATGTTAATTTGTCATGTTGCAGTTAATTTGTAGTAAATGTTTGCCAATTTTACTATTCGGACTTTAGTCTTTTGTCCTGCATAATGATTAATTTAAGTCTGTGGACTTTTCTATAATCAGGCTATTTAAGTATTTAAAAATTTATTTAAGACATCCGTCATTTAAAATATTTGATGTTGTCAACTTCAACTTTATTTACTTTATTTACAATTACATTACACAAAAATATGAGCAGCTTGAAACACAAATATGTAGACAAGGTTCATGTTTTTGATTTGTACACTGTGTCCCAAAAAATATCTAACTAATTTTCGACTGTAACTTAAAAAAACAATTATCAAATTTTGATAATTTTTGGTACGAATATTCCTAATACAATTTGCCATCAAGTGGTCATTTAGTTGCCCACCTCATTTAAAGTTTGTTTCTGCATTACCTGGGGAAAACACAACCAGCAAAATATCACTTTTTATCCAATACGATATGATTGCTTAATTAACAAACCACATTTTGTTCACATTTCTGACACTTTGGCTGTCATTTCATTCAGATGTACATTTTTCAACTGCTTTTAGTAAAATTGCGCAAAATGTTTGTCCACTATGTAGACATAGGCAAGTAGATGCTTTCTTCATTCATTGACAGCATTATCGAAAATGTTCTGCTCCAGACCAATCCAGGCTGCACCAGTCCCTTTTTTACTTTGCAAACATTTCTAAACTTCATTTGGCAGACACACTGTTGCATGGCAGTCATACCTTGTAATAGACTGGCTGTTGGGGCCTACAAATTAGGATAGATGGAATTTATTGATTTTGTGCTTTGTTTGATTTCCCCAAGTAGTGCAGAAGCAGATGTTAGGTGAAGTAAAAACTGAAAAACTTATTTAATAGCCAGCTGTGTGAAAAATATTTCTGCCACAAATTATTAAATTTTGCTAATATTTATTCAAGTTACGATCGATAATGTCGCGGATGTTTTTTTTATTTTTTCTGCTGATTTCAACACATATTTTACTTGATTTGTTTTCTCTAGGGAGTGCAGAAGCATACATTGGGTAAAGAGGAAAACTGAACATGCATTTGATGACAAGTTGTGTCAAGAATATTCATACCAGCAATTATCAAAATTTAATAATTAGTTTTTATGTTACAGTTGAAACTGTCGGGGATGTTTTTTTGGGACACAGTGTAGTATATATTATACGTGTATGCAGAACTCTGCAGTATGTGCATTGTTTGTTATCTACTGCCATTGACATTGCATGTTGTTGCAGCATGACATTGACAATTGTAGTGCTAAACTCATACGTATAAATGCATGCATTGTATTGTTGTTCGGTGAATTCTTGTAACGTACATGCGGAACATCAGTCAGCTGACTTAGGTTCAAACTTTCCTACAGCATGTGAGAATGTTTTTTTCTTAGTGATAAGTTACAATTAATAGCCATGTTTTGCTTATACTGTTACTGTGCATTTAGGTATTGCTTTTGATGGTACATCTGTAGTGTTCAGTCACATGATTTATGACAATGAAATGATAAAACATGTTGTGGATGTAAAGTATGTGATAGTACACTTTGCGGTATAAAATTATGAATGGTTATTATAATTATTATTTACTTCAGTTGGCTGTTGCATAAGTTGTACTTTTTAGTGCAAAATTTCGTAATACATAGTAACTTGGTAAAATATTGCAACTCCTATTATTGTGCCATGTAAGACATAGTGTAAGTAGTATACAAAGTCCGGGGTCTAGCTCATTTTCGTGCAGCACGCCTCTTTGAAACCATTTCCAGACCTTAAAATTTAATTTTTCCTTCCACACCTTAAAATTTAATTTACAGGATCATTGGTCCTAAAAATTTAATTACTCTTTCCACACCTTAAAATTAAATTTCCAGCATCACCGACCTTAAAAATCCTAGCTCATTTTCGTGCAGCAGTGCAGCAGCACGTGCAGCACCCATTTCCACACCTTAAAATTAAATTTCCAGCATCACCGACCCTAACCCCAAACCTCACCCTACCATCGCCTAGTACTAAAAAATAGCACCGCCACCGTCCACCGCGTCCTTACCCCCGACGACGCGCCCACCGCTAAGACACCCACCGTCGCACAAGTTTCTAATTATATTTTTTATATATAATTATAATAATTAAATATAATCGCACCGTCGGACAATCGCGAAAAAATATTTTTAAAAATGCCGCACCTAAAAAATGGAAGCCGTTTCGTTCTTTCAGGACTCATCAGAATGTCTAACAGACATTGACGGCCTCTAAAAGAAGCCTTTAAAAATTCTTCGAGATGATGCAGTTATGTGTCACCGACCTATTTTAAATCCGTGTCCATATCTTCAATTTCGAGTTGTTTTGAAATCTCGTCGCGTTGTTGTTCTGCTATTTCCAGGAAGCTTTCTTTTTCGCGCATTTTAGAAATTATTTCTTGCATTTTTTGTTTCATTTTATGCAGATTCTAATTATGTTTTCGTATTTTGTTTTTTACTCTTGCTAGTTC
>Ga0209367_1002820_pt1 | contig 23245 bp, 15 predicted proteins | sample WorMetLIZISLAND2_FD_187412 | JGI IMG/M metagenome (GOLD analysis project Ga0209367, IMG submission 187412) | Marine gutless worms symbiont microbial communities from Max Planck institute for Marine Microbiology, Germany - Olavius geniculatus... ... | reverse complement strand
ACCAGCTCTGTTAGTGTTGCTACCATCTTTGCTAGCAACAGCAGCAGCAGCTTCGGAATCTAACTGCTCATCAGCAAAGCTGCTCCTGATAGTTTTTTGAGCACCTTCGTCATGTTTATCAGCTGTTAAAGGAATGAAGATTCTGTCACCATCAACTATCTCGAAACTTGTCTCATTCTCCTCTGTTCTTGCAACTTTGTCGGTAATACTTTCAGACTCAATTTCAAGAGTTTCATCTGGTCTATGATAAGATGCACCAACATCGTCATCATTTTTATCGGCTGCAGAAGGAACAGTGATTTTGCCACCACTGAGTACCTCAGAATTTGCCTCGTCCTCTGTTGCCATGGCAACTTTCTTGGTGCTACTTTCAGACTCGGTACCACCAGACATTGTTTCACTAGGTATAGTTTCACCCATATCCGACGTAGCTTGAAGTTCAACGTCAGAAACGGAAGATGCAGCAGTGTCACCTGTCTGACCTTCCGGTGCTACAACCTTCTCAAGCCTTTCAGACTCCACTTCACTAGGTGAAGTTTGATCAGGTACTGTTCCACTAAGTATAGTTTCACCTGTATCACTAGAAGCCTGGGGTTCAACATCACGGATGAATGAAGATGGTGCAGTTTCACTGGGCAAGTTTGCTACAACACCAACCGGCCGTAGCAATGCTGATTCTGTTACGTCATTACTACTAGATTCTTGCTCGGCAGATGGGCCAGCCGATGCAGAAACTTTTACCCTGTCTTCATTGTCAGTTGTCAACTGCTGTAACTGACTGACGTCAGAAGGTCCCACATCATTACTCTGCAACAAAACACAACAAACCATTGTGCATACAAGAAACAGTTTCTTAAAACTGTTTCACACAACTGTTTCATGCATTACCAACTGGGCAGCCATCAAACATACAACAGTTTCTCACAACTCATTATCACTTCAGGAGCCATCTTGTATACAACAAACTGTTTCGAACAGCACCAGAACTGTAGTAGCTGCTAAATGAACAGAATCAGGAAAGTCTATGCTAAATAGCCTGAATTATGTATTTTCATAAGAAAATTTTCACACAAGCTAAAACTCAGGGCCTGAATAGGGATTGAACCCATCCCCCCGCCCCCGCCACAACATTCATTATTGGATACATGAAGCACAAGTAGATAGCAACAGATAAATGCCTAAAGGTGGCTTAGTGGTGTAGTGGTTAGGATGTCAGACTTACAATCAAAAAGTTGTGGGTTTGAATCCCAGTCAGGTCGCTATCGACTGGTTACTGGTGGGCAGGTAAACCATACTGGCATAATGCAACCAACACCAAACTCAGCCTTACATCCTTTCAGAGTAGGTAAATTGAGTACCAGCCTGTGTGCCTGGGTTACGGCAAGCAGAACACAATGACCTTTGTCAAGTGGCAAGTGACATGTGTGATCGCACATGGCAGGTGATGCTCCGTAGCTCTGTAATGGGTTTCTCATCTAAACATGACCGTTAACCTTTTACCTTTCAGACAGAGATGAGAATACCTTTGCTACGGATGTTTCTTCAGACTGCGCATACTGCTGTGTGGACGCTGTGACATCAAGCTTTGTGGAAGATTCAGGAGATGTAGCAACAGATGACAGTGAGACAGAATCCAGGTCTGTGTCAAGAACTGACTCCGTATCAGACTCCTGGCAAAGACACACATTTCATGCAACAGTTTCACAGAACCGTTCAAACAACAGTTTTATGGAACAGTTTTGAAACACAACTGATGACAACAAAACAGAATCCACATCAGAAGCTAGGTTCTCCTGACAAACGCAAGAGTAACAGCCTCGATTCAAAACAATACAGGGTAAGACAAAACAACCAAGTGACTTGTTTTCAAGGTTTGTAACTTTAGGGGGCATTAACCTGGGGTCTAATTTACAAAACTTCCTAGGTCGTTCCCAGGCATAACCTATGCTAAAAGTCTCACTGTAATGTTGGAATATTCTGTGAAGAAAATGTAAAAACTAGAAATTTGGGGCAAAGCCCAACGTGAGTCCGCCCGGCGCCCTAAGTCCAATTGGAGGAAATTAGGGGGAGAGAGGGTAAAAACGGGGGTGGGGAGAATTTCCCCGGCATCAAAATCACGTGGCCCGAAGTCAAATGCATTGGCATACGCCGAACGCGCTTTGTCGACTTAGGGTAGGTCAACATGAGCGCTTATAACTTTGTTCGCAGTGGACCGAATTTCACAAATTTTTTTTGTCCAACGCCCAAAAGAACGTACTCGTCAACGCCGTTTAGATTTTGTCGATAGCTTCATCGGTTCCAGAGATATTTGCGCTCAAAGTCGAAAGCTGTTGTATAACGTACTAAATTTTGGACGTTTTTTTTGCCCTCCCAAATTTTAAGGGGACGGTGTCCTCAAAAGTTGTACGTGCGTTATCACCCCGACCTAGAGCCGTGTCAAGTGCCAAAGTTTCGTCGGGCTATACCCTCTAACTCCGAAGTTATAAGCGCTCCTTTATTGCATTTTAAGCCAATTTTTGACCCCCCTTTGAAAAAAGTTGTAAAGGGGGCCCCCGCCCCCAGTGGGGGGTGCGCTAGTAAGACTTGGTCATTCTCTAGTGCGTGTAAAAATTTGGGGGCGCAGCACCCCCTAGGGGCCGAAATATGTTCTTCCGAAAAACGCACTTTGGGTGGGTACGATTCAACATTGAGATCTCCAAGGTTACTGGACCAAACTTCACCGGACTTGTTTCGCCTAACGCAGGAGGAATCGCGGTAGACGGAATAAAAATCCGATTTTGAATATCTTCATCTGTTTCGGAGATATTCGCCGCCGAACTTCAAAGTCGTCCGAAATCGGGCCAAATTTTGCATGTTTTCACCCCCGAAATTTTTTTGGGGTGTGACCCCCAAAATTTTGGACCGGCATTATAAAACTGGGCCTAGCACTGACCATCGAGCAAAATTTCACGCCGGTCGGCCCACGCATCTCGAAGATCTCACGTTCAAAAAAAATAAACATCTGCGCTAAAACATAAGCCCGCTCCACAAGCTATCGCTTACGGGTGGACTAATAACCTACGCAAAAACCCAAGGCAGCTCCTGAGGTTACATGAAAAACACCTAAGAAGAACGTAGGAAAATGTTAAGAAACTTCTGGGAAGTTTTGTGAATTAGGCTTTAGATGGGCACCAGATTTAGTAATTCAGTTTCCAAAATTATTTCGGATAAATTACAAACTAAAGTCAACTAGAAATTTGGGGCAAAGCCCAACGTGAGTCCGCCCGGCGCCCTAAGTCCGATTAGGGGAAATTAGTGGGGGGGTAAAAAAAGGAGGGGGGAGAATTTCCCTGGCATCAAAGTCACATGGCCCGAACTCAAATGCATTGGCATACGCCGAACGCGCATTGTCGACTTAGGGTAGGTCAACATGAGCGCCTATAACTTTGTTTGTAGTGGACGGAATTTCACAATTATTTTGTTCAACGCCGAAAGGATCGCTCTCGTCAACGCTGTTTAGATTTTGTTGCTATCTTTATCCGTTCCAGACATATTTGCGCTCAAAGTCGAAAGTTGTCGTGAATCGCACTGTTTTTTGGACGTTTTTTGCCCTCCCAAATTATAAGGGGGGTGGTGCCCCCAAAAGTTGTATTTGCGTTAACACCCCGACCTATAGCCGCGTCAAGTGCCAAAGTTTCGTCGGGCTACACCCCCTAACTCCGAAGTTATAAGCGCTCCTTTATTGCATTTTAAGCCAATTTTTGACTTCCTTTTGAAAAAAATTGTAAGGGGGGTCCCCGCCCCCAGTGGGGGGTGCGCTAGTAAGACTTGGTCATTTTCTAGCACGTGTAAAAATTTGGGGGCGCAGAACCCCCTAGGGGCCGAAATATGGTCTTCCAAATAATGCGACTTAGGGTAAGTCAACATGAGCGCTTATAACTTGGTTTGTAGTGGACACGGAATTTCACACAATTTTTTTTTCAACGCCCAATTAATGGTATTTGATAACGCCTTTTACCTTTTGTCACTACCTTCATCGGTTCCAGAGATATTTGCGCTCAAACTCGTAAGTTGTCGTAAATCGCACCGATTTTTGAACGTTTTTTGCCCTCCCAAATTTTAAGGGGAATGGTGCCCCCAAAAGTTGTACTTGCGTTAACACCCCAACCTAGAGCTGCGTCAAGTCCCAAAGTTTCGTCGGGCTAAACCCCCTAACTCCGAAGTTATAAGCGCTCCTTTATTGCATTTTAAGCCAATTTTTGACCACCCTTTGAAAAAAGTTGTAAGGAGGGCCTCCGTAACCGGTGGGGGCTGCGGTGGTAAGACTTGGTCATTCTCTAGCGCGTGTAAAAATTTGGGGGCGCAGAACCCCCTAGGGGCCGAAATATGGTCTTCCGAAAAATGCGACTTAGGGTAGGTCAAAATGAGCGCCTATAGCTTTGTTCGTAGTGGACAGAATTTCACAATTTTTTAATGTTCAACGCCCAAAGGATCCTCCTCGTCAACGCCATTTGGATTTTGTCACTATCTTCATTGGTTTCAGAGATATTCGCGGTCAAACTCGAAAGTTGTCGTAAAACGTACTAAACTTGGGACGTTTTTTGCCCTCCCAAATTTTAAAAGGGGCGTTGCCCCCAAAAGTTGTACTGACCATCGTGCAAAATTTCAAGCCGGTCGGCCCACGCATCTCGGAGATCTCATGCTCGGAAAAAAAAACATCATGCGTAAAACATAAGTCCTTCCGAAAACTATCGTTTTCGGGCGGACTAATAATGAAATAGTCAAATTAGGTGCTGATCTGAACAATATTTCTAAAGTTATAGGCTGTAAAACAAAGTGGCTTCACCTTCTTAGACTAACTGGTACAGCACTGACTGTTTGGGACACAACAAATACGTCATCAAAAATGTCATTTTTTATTCATCCAAAATCATAAATTTTCTCTGAATTCAGTTCAAAATTGCAAATTTTGTATTTCATCTAAAATGCTCAATTTCACGATTTTGTTTGTTCTTTATCGAAAACGAGTTTGTCGTGTCTTTACTGATCATCAACTGCACGTGACTGTCTACTGAACCTCATATTATGTTCGTCAAATTAATGAGCGTTCACTATATTGACTACATTCATGAGTACTGACGACTTCATCTGAGTTTTTATCCTCATAAACAAACTCGACGTTGGCTTCACAGATGAATTCAGTAATTACGTTACATTCATTATATTAATGAATGATTATTTTATTAGCAATATGATACTCACAACTTCATCGATATCTTTCTCTTCATAAACAACCTCCGCATTGGCTTCACTGACTAGCTCGACCAACGGCTGCATGTCAGCCACGCCATGTATGAATGGGTGCTATGAATACACACACTATTACAGTAAGTAAGACGTTATTACAGTAAGTAAACAAGTGAGTAAGCAAGAAAGTAAGTATGTCAATCAACAGCTGCAAGTCAGTGACGCCTTGTATAAACGTATGCTGCAAATCAACACAGTAGCAATATCTACACTGTGTCTCTAAAAACACGCCGGTGTTATGTTTTGAATAACTCCATGAAACACTGGCCAATTTCAATTTGGCACGCAACATCAGAAAATAACTTGACGTAAATGACTACAGTTTTGTCCATCTCACCTTAACACTGTTGTTACACTACCTTGTGAAATGCAGAAATTTAAGTTTAGCCATTTACAACAATGAATTCACATTACCTCCAGCAGATCGGAGGCTGATGATCGTAGGTCGGGGTCTTTCACCAGACACTTGGCTATGAAATCACTGAACTCTGCCGACCTAACAAGACAAACATTATTCATATCACATATGCAATAAAGGTTAAAAGTTGTGCACAGCCCTTTACAAGAAACTCGCTGCTTGGGTACGGAGCATCACCTGTCATAAAACTGCCACCAGACACAGGTAAACGCGCCCCACATCAATTCCAGCCAGACATGCTGACACTCGATTTACCTAACCCAAAGGAATCAAAGGCTGAGTTACCCTTGGTGGTTGGTAAAATACTGAGATGGTTTATCTGTCAGCACACTATGGACTGTCCTTGACTGTTTCACACATTATCACTTCAGGAGCCATCCTGTATATACATATTATACGTAGTAAAACTGTTTCACACACCACTGCTTCAGCAGTTACCCAGTACATCTATGCTACAAGCAGTTTCACCACCAATTAATGCAAAGCTGAAAAAATACAACAGTTTCAGATAACCCTACCATTTTGTGCACGTTCACCTCAGCAGCTATCCTCTATACAAATGCAACGAACACCTAAGTAGTAACCACTTGATAGCAACACGACCGAGAGTCAATTGTAAGTCTGACAACTACCATTATGCCACAAAACCACCAACATCAACTTGCCGCCAGCAACTTAGCATGCTAAGTGTATTTAAAACATCAACAAAGATGAAAGTAATTTTGCACGAGGTGAAATCGCTTGTTTGTGTTCGTCAGGTGGCAATGCAGTCTGAGAGTTTGACTGCAATTTGCAATTGCATGTTACCCCAAAACTTCTCGCTCACCAGGGGGTCAGACACCTGTGTTTGGCTGAAAGTTTAAACCCTCAAACCTCCCCCCCTTCAGTTGGAGGTCAGGTTGTTGCTCCCACTCTCTGGAACAAACTTTCTGCAAACACCAGAGAAGCTAGTACTTCTGGCGCTTATAAAACTAGGCTTAAAACCGAACTGTTTACCACAGCCTAACACACCCGCACCTGGGACAAGTCAGCGCCAACACAATGACTCTTTCGCAGTGACATAAGTGACAACTGTCGGTGCCATATCAAATTCTTTTTTTTTCGTGTATATTTAAATGACACAATCTGACAACATGTGCCATTGAACCCCAAAAGTGCACTTGCCAAACGGCATCTGAATCTGTCAAAAGTTTAAGCAAAAAGCACGAATGTGACTAACAGACCACTTCATCTTCTGGCAAGCCATGAAGATCAGCAGAGGTGCTATTTTCACCTGGCGGCTCTTCACGTTCTGATGCAACCTTGCCAGCAAGGTCTACCAGTGAACTTGAAATTACCTCAGACGCACCAAAACTGTCGACGACATCAGTAGGCTGTGGCTGATCGCCAGTGACTGGAATGTCGGAATCACAAACATCCGTTGCATCAGCTGACTGACTGTCTGTCTCAACCGAAACTACTGTATCCACAATTTCACCAACTCCACCAATAACTGCCATTTTCACGTCCTGCTCTGGCTGAGTACTAGCCTTGTCTGTTTCTGGCTGAGCACCAGCTCTGTTAGTGTTGCTACCATCTTTGCTAGCAACAGCAGCAGCAGCTTCGGAATCTAACTGCTCATCAGCAAAGCTGCTCCTGATAGTTTTTTGAGCACCTTCGTCATGTTTATCAGCTGTTGAAAGAATGTAGATTCTGTCACCATCAACTATCTCGAAACTTGTCTCATTCTCCTCTGTTCTTGCAACATTGTCAGTAATACTTTCAGACTCAATTTCAAGAGTTTCATCTGGTCTACGATAAGATGCACCAACATCGTCATCATTTTTATCGGCTGCAGAAGGAACAGTGATTTTGCCACCACTGAGTACCTCAGAATTTGCCTCGTCCTCTGTTGCAATGGCAACTTTCTTGGTGCTACTTTCAGACTCTTTGAGCCAGGAGAGTGCACCGTTATATGGGCAGTAGGCCAGACCTCTCCCATATACTATCGCGACCTTCCTGGCGGTAAGACCAGTATCAAGTTATACCGTTTGGTGCTAGAGGCACATGTGCATGAACAACTTGCCCAGGGTTGTCACCTGGCAGTGTGCTGGCCGGGAGTCAAACCAATGACCTTGCAATCACTAGTCCAACATGCTAACCATTACACCATCAAGCCGCACATTACAAATTAGCTCACAGAACAAAAATCACAAACAGCACAAAATGTCAGCTGCTTAATCACATACGTCCAATCCAACTAACAATGAGGTACAAAGAAGAAATGGGGAAACTAACCAGATGTTAGGCTGCGACAACTTGGGTGGACTTGACTTCTGTATCTTTATGAAGACTCGCATCGGATGCATCTCATGGTTCGGTGGGTTAACCTCTGCAAACTCTATCAAAGTTATTCCTGAAAAGCACAAACCATTACTAATATTACTACTATTACTACCTCTACTACTACAACTCCTACTACAACTAGTAATACTACAACCACTGATACTACTACAGAATATTACAAATAACACAACAACAAGAACCGCCAGTATTACTACCACTAGTGCCTGAACAGCACAAATGACTACTACAAATACTACTACACCAACTACAGTACAACTACAACGACTTATCTTAAACACCTACAGTAGCTGTAACTGCCCAACGAGTGCTGGCAAATACGAAATTCAGATATGAAATCTTAACTTTTGCAAAAACATAACTAAAGGGATAAATTAAAACTGAGCATCCTAATCTCCTCTGTTGGAAATTCACAGCTATCTGTTGTATAAAAGCAACTTCCCATCAGCAACCAACTTTCTAACTAATCCACGCCACCACTGGATAACACCATGTGTTCCCATATGGCAGATGATGCTCCATAGCTCTGAGATGAGTTCCCATGAAGATCTATAACTTTTTCTAGTAAAAGCCCTGCACTATGTTGCAGGAGTTTTCATGTCATTCGCCAGATGGTGCCACAGCGCAATACGTCGCACTAAGCTGGCATCCACTCAGTTCCGCGCATCCACTCCATTACCCGGCAACTTAACCCCTGCCCCATCAGGCTGCCCATAGGGGGATGTGGGGGGTAAAGTGCGGGTGCATGTACCTAAAACCCGCGGACTCAAACGCCGCAGTTGGGGTCTGCAACTGCTGAGTGTGCAGCACAAAAAGCGAGCGCCAGAAGGGTATGACAGACAGACGAACAGACAAGCGTACTTTCCATGAATTTGAGTAAGATTAGTAGTGCATTAAACACTCTAGAGACCAAATGACCAACAAATTTACAACAGAACTCGTTGAATTAGTGTGCTAACTTAATGCATTGACGATTAAAACAATTTAACACGGTTAAAAATTAATGCGCATACATAAATTCAATGAAGCAGGAGTTAAAATATTCAAACTGTGCTCATTTGACAATCAACTTCAATATTCAATTAATTATTATCTTGCAGTTCCATCACTACTGTAATTGTTTTTAGTTGACAAGCTAACAAAATAAATAAAAAAATAAAATAAAGCTAATAAAAGCAACAGACTCTAATTTATATACTTTAATGACATCATTAAATGTTTGTCGTCTTACAGCGAAACATGTAGTCATTCACTAATGGCAAGCGCTAACAACAAAATAAAAATAAAGTAAATAACTAATGTGTTAACTAGTGCATTCAAACGTGATTAAAATAATCAATGAGACATGTTAGCACTATTAAAATAATCAATTGGTCGACAGCTCTAACTTAGAAACAGGTGAACTGACCGAAGGACCAGATGTCAGCCTTGTAGTTGTATGGACTGTCCTTGACTGTTTCACACATTATCACTTCAGGAGCCATCCTGTATACACATATTATACGTAGTAAAACTGTTTCACACACCACTGCTTCAGCAGTTACACAGTACATCTACGCTACGAGCGGTTTCACCACCAATTAATGCAAGCTGAAAAAATACAACAGTTTCAGATAACCCTACCATTTCGTGCACGGTCACCTCAGCACCTATCCTCTATACGAATGCAATCAACACCATGATAGACAAACAAACTGAAGCCTGCCAAACTTACGGGAAGCAACAAAATAAATAGTTAATAGAACTGTCAAATTAATGCATTAATGCGTTAATAAATTAATGTGCATTAAAAAAATTAACGCACATACGCGATTTTATGTTAATTTATTTAAATTTACTAAATTCTGTGAAGGAAAAGTTTCAATATTCCGTTAAACTGCGGTTATGTGACAATCGAATGAATTTAAGTAACTAAACTTGCCGTTCATCACTACTGTAAAAAAATTATTATTTTGATGACAGTCTAATAGATTTCTAATGCTAGCTTTGACTATACATTTTAAAATGTGTTTCTAACTTTCCACACTCTACAGGCGAGGCCGCCCAAACGTTGCAGGGCCCAGGGTAACTTACTTCCTACTCTCCCTCTCGACGGGCCTGGGTGACTCAATAATATGTTAATTAATGTGTTAAAAAAATTAACGCAGTGCGTTAATGCATTAAAAATATTAACGCTTCAACAGCTCTAATACTTCGACATACCATTTAGCCACAAAGCATGCACTACAGAATACAGACAACAGAGAGCAGACAGACACAACTATGTACCATAAGCACAATTGTTACCAACAGTCGGCTAAAACAAAGAGAATGAGAAAGCGTAAAACAACATACCAGTATGGAGTGCCAATAAAAGAATCCCGTCTCTGCCTAATACTTGTGTTCTTGGCAGATACTCCAAAGTCCGCTAAACACGTATAACAAATACAAATTTCATGAAAACAATGTCACCAGCTTCAACTTCGTTTCATCAAACTATTGCAGAGTAACACAAACAAAGTGGAGCATACTGCATGCACTGTGTCACAAAAACGGATGCCTGATAAATTTCCAAATAACTCTAACATTGTTGGTTTAATACGCGGAAATTTTGGTGAAAAGGACTTGAAAGCACTTGTCACTTCGTGAAAAAAGTTAAGAACAGAGTACCAGCTGCAGTTTTCCTATGGCACCCACTAGAGGCAACTGCTCAGCAATGCTCCAAGAAACAATAATGGCGTCACTAAATTTTAAGTCATTAACAAACTGTTGCTTAGAGGCATCATAACTATTAAACTAGTCAGTCCTTTTACTTAGACACAGGCCTGGAAACATCTTTTCCATTCGTGACGAATGTCTTATGGTCGCAAAGTAACTTGATAAATAGAAAAGATGTCTCCAAGCCTACATACAAGTGAAGTGAAATCAATTTAAACATCTACTGTAACCTTTGACTACGACGTCGCTGATCACCAGAGGGCTTTTGTTAACGTTATATGTTACAACAACTACTTCAGACCAATTCTACCTTGTCTATCGATAGTTAGTAGTAGATTTCCGACTTTGGGGGTCACAGTGCATCACAAACTGTTGATGCAAAAAGTCCAAAGCCTCACAAATCACTCCCACTGCTGCTGTTGCTATTATTACTACTACATATACTACAACTAGAGCAACTACTACTCCTACTGCTACCACAGACCCAGTCTAACTTGTCCATCATTGGTAAGCAATACATTGCCAGCCTTCAAATCTCGATGTATGACAAAGTGTTCATGTAGAAAGTCCAAAGCATCACACATCTCGTGGCAAATGCAGCGGATCTGACACTCGGTCAGTGGTTTTTCCAACTCCTCCATTATACTGTCCACGGCGCCACCGCCACAGAATTCTATGTACATCTGTAATCAAAAACAACAGTTTAAGTCCTGAGCCATCCCGTATACGGAAACAATCATTTATCAATCAACCAATAAATCAATCAATCAAACATTTAAAGGTAAAGTGACCCTGGCCACACCCCATTTGTGAAAAATTTTCAGATATCGTGTCCGGACTCTCTGGAATCGAGCACGTAAAATTTTTATATCGTGACCTGCTTCGTTCCCCTATCTGTCAACAAAGTGTCTGCAGTGCTATAACTGGCAATAATCTTGTAGTCATGTATGTCAAATATAAAGTTCATAGCTTAGATCAATCATTTTGGAGCTATTGGCATTTAATGTCTGTTGTGCGCAGAGAGAGAAACAGACATAAGCAGACAAATCCAATGAATGCGTCATCTCCACCATTCATTTGGCCGACATAATTAGTCAGTCAGTCAAACAATCAAACAAAGTTACAATATCACCACCAAAATAGCTCTTTAGGCACATGAAACAGTTTCACACACTATCTCTTACTATTTCTGTGTAAATGGCGCTCCATAAACTTGTCTAATTTCTCTCATATAACTTCTTTGTAAATTTCACTTATGAACTTCTGCACATCGGGCCCTGAATAATTAGAGTATAGACAATAATAAACAGCAATTAAAACTGCAAACAAACAAAACAAGGAACCTTTTTAATCAGAAAATCTACAGCAGCATAGCCAAGAGTTTGCCTTAGGGTCACCTCCTGAGACCAAAAAGGCTAAAATTATAGGCCAAAGGCAGAGAGTGAATGAGGGTTTCTTGGGTAGAGGCAGATACCACCAGTTAGGATCTAGGGGAATGCTGTAAGCTCCCCAGTGAGATTCAAGTAAAGCCCTTGGACCAAAATTGCATTTACGATGCAAATAAAAGCTCAGTAAATGTGTCTAGTGGCTGCAAATGCAGTTCAGCTAAACCACATACACAGTTTTCAAGTTGCTGAAAGAAACGTGGCTACTACACCCCCATCTACACAAATGGAACTGTGTGCAAGTTGCATAAACGAGATACTGACACACAGTTTGCTGTTGAAGTAGTAAGCTTCATAGATGCCAACAATGTTCTTATGTCGACACTGACTCAGGATGTCAATCTCAACACTGTACTCCTCAAGTTCCGTTTCATCGTTGATGTCCACCTGCTTCAGCGCTGCTTCGATCGCTCCATCCTTCTGACACGCCTGCGAAACAAACAGTTTCGGACAAATGTTTCATGCAAAAGTTTCACAAAACTGTTTCTCGCACTGCCATCCTGTATGGCTGTGTGTCTATAATCCGAAGGTTTGATAGTCCAAAGGTACGATACTCCAAAGGTGTATACTGCAACATGCGTTTTCGACAACCTTAACCTTAATCCAAACCGTAACCCTGGTTGGGAAAATGTGGTTTCACGCAGTTGTTGCACACAACTGGGAATGGGTGACGTGTCTGCAAACAAATAAACCATCTGAGACTACGCAACCAGACACTCAGGTCAACTCAGCCTTCTACCCTCCAAAGGATGGTAAAACAAGTACCGTGCCAGTTCTCGCGACTGCACCGTCATTCTGGCACACATGTAAAACAGCAAGTTTCATGCAAACATTTTAGACGCTATCATTTCAGCAGTCACCTTTTATGCAAAACATGGTTTCATACAAGTGTTTGAAACATTATCTCTTCAGGGGCCATCCTGTATACGACGAAAAAATTTCACAAAACTGTTTCACGCAACCCTTTCACACGCTGTCACTTCCGCAGTCATGCTGTATACAACAATGTTCAGTTTCACGTATTATGTCATCATTGTACTCACACTGGCTGCCATATGAAATAAACTATCTATTAATTATTAACTATTTCATTACATCTTCCCTTCAGGAGACATGTTGCATAAAAAAGTTTCATAACACTGTTTCATGCCCACCATCTCTACACATCATCATCATCATATATGCAAGAGAAGCACTCACTCTGACTCCCTAAAGATGCTCTGATAAAGATAGTGTCTGATTATCAGCATCTCTAGTCGACTGCCAACTGTTGCAGACAGTTTAAAAAATGCACCCATCATTAAACTTGTTCCCCTTCCAGCCATATAAGTGCTAGACTGCAAATACTGTAATGTTGTTGTCAAAGATTTTTTACACTGGTCAATTTCAGTTTCTTGTTCCACTAATTACAAAAAGTTTTATTATTACTGTTAATTTTTTAAAACACCTAAAGAACCAACTTATCAACCAACATACTTTTCACCTAAGATTCAAGTTAAAGCTTTTAAAAATTAAAAAAAAACTCACAAACTTAAAAAAGCCCTATAAAACACCAAAAAAAACACCAGGATAAACTTTATAAAAACTTTTGTCAACCCTGCGTACTGGTGCTGTCAGCCTGTCATCTGTCAGTATGCCTGTAATCTACTATAGTACCTTGTAAACTTTGCCGAAAGCGCCGTCACCGAGCTCCCCGACAATTTCCCACAATTCACCTGGGTCAGCATCACGTCGGATGTACTGGAACTGACGCAGTTTCTTCTTACCGCCGTCACTGCCACTAGCGAATATGTTGCGTAGCTTCTCCAGTATCGGCATGTCGATGATTGTCAGACGTTAATGACTGACTGGAGTTAATGCTGATACTGAACACAAAAAAACACCATCAACACTCCCTGCACAACGATGTAGCAATTACAGCATGCGCCACACACACCACGACCACAGTACTGCACGACCTCTAGGATGTGAATATGTTACGCAGCTTCTCCAGGACTGGCATTTTACTGACTGACAAGTGAATAGAGTCTATGATGATGCTTAATGCTAACAGAGATATTCCCTACACAAAACACTGTAGAAATCATACAATATATATTGCAGACACTATAAATCTATAAGTCTATGTTAAGCAGTGATATTCTAGTAACTGAAACTCAAACTGATATTGAAATGAATGATTTCAGTAAAAATCATACTAAAAACTAACGCTGAAATGATTTTGAACACTGATACTATATAGTTATAGAAATGATCACAAAAAACTTTACTGAAACTGTAACAAAAATTATTTTGAAAACTAATACTAAAATGATTCGTTGTCTTTGCTTAAAATTTTTCCAGCAAGCTTCACTTATTTACTTATTTACTGACACCAGTGGCAGTTTCCAGCTTTTGCCATTTTTCAACCCAATTCTAACATCACCACCTTACGGGTCAATGCTCATCTCCATTTCCTGCTCTGAGCTAGCAGCAAACTGTAGACAAATCTCAGTTATATAGATGGTATAGGCTACATCTCCGACATATTGCCTTTACCTTTTCAACAATTAAGCCAGTGCAGAATTATACTGCTTGGTGACAGAGGCACATGTATGCGAACAACTTGCCCAGAGTTGTTACATGATAGTAGTGTTGCCTGAAATTGGAGCCATGATAACAATACAGTCTCAGGTATTGAGTTTGGTGATACCGTACCGGAAGTGCATATAAAACGTTAGTCTTCAGGCCCGTCGAGAGGGAGAGGGGGTAGTTTTGCCAGGCCACATTTGGGGGGCCCCACCATTCCTTAGAAAATATGTATATTTAAGTCTTACTATGTTTGACAGTGAAACTGATTACCTGAATTGAGTTAACGCTATTGTCAGTTATTTTGCGATGATTTTGGAACAAATCTGTTTTCTTGGATGCTTTCTGCACTGACCGGCTTCAAACATGTCAAACTCGAAAGTGTTTCAATGCGTTACTCACACTCAGTGGTGGATCCAGAACTTGGGAATAGGGGGCAACGGAAGGATAAGGGTGGAAAATTTTTTTTAATTTTTAAGCAAAAATGATGCATTTTTTGTGCAAAAATGTCACCATTTTTGAGATGCATCCAGTCAACAGAAAGGGCGCCCCCTTCAATCCGCCACTGCTCAGACTCACTCCTGTGATTCAACTCAATTATGATCAGTGTTGGTCATTATCGGGGATAAATAATCTGTTTCCTGGTCATTATGCAATACTGCAACAAACTTTGCAAAAACTAACATAAACAAAATACATAAACAGCACGTGACAGACAGTGCAAACAAAATTTCATCATCAGCGGCCAGCGTAGGTCTATAGCGCATGCGACATGCGCACTGCATGCCCGACCCATCAGTCGCACCGCAGTTAGATCACGAAAGTTGACAAAACACCACAATGAACTAGAGATGTGCCGTTATGACAAAACCTTATCAACGCATGTGCAAACTGCAAACATAGGCCTATTACTAACTTAGGCCTACAAGAATGGTTTTGATGTGACGACTGACGTCTTACTTTCATTGCTGTCACGCAGTGTGTAGTTGTCAACAAAAGAGCGATTGCATGGTATCGAAACTGGTATCGTCATGTCACAATACTTGGCGGTATCATGGCACCACGATATAGCACGATATATTCTCTTTGATACTAATATCGAAACGTCAATACTCATGATACTTATTGAGGTTTCGAAGGTATCACACAGCACTACATGATAGTTAAATAGTACATGTAGTTAGCCTCATCTTAAAAGTTTTACATAGCTGATGAATTTAGTGTGCTAAACTGCAAAATTACCCTCAATTTAAATTGTTCTATTGGTTCATTTTTGGCCAACCAATGATAAGCTGTCTGTTGAATGGCCTAACAACCATGAACATGTTAAGTTTACCATGGATAAATAGCTTATAAATAAGCCAATGATAAAAATACTTTTAATAGTTTTAGCTAATAGTTTTAATTTCTGCTGAAGGCACAGCAAATAAAAAATTCAAAAGAGTTTTGTTTTGTTGTATTGAGATAATATACTAGTAAATTTCTCAACTTTGCAAAAGCCTTTGATAAAGTGCCACATAAGCATTTGACAGCCAAGCTGCAGGCTCATGGAAATGATGGTCTAGTGTTAAGATGGACTGAATCATGGCTTCATAGGAGACTGCAAAGGGTCTGCTTGGATGGACATAGTTCATGATGGGCATTGGTGTTGAGTGGTATCCCACAAGAGTCAGTTCTTGAGCGATTGCTGTTTTTGATTTTTGTGAATGACATTGATAGCGATATTAAAAGCATACTAGTCAAGTTTGCAGACAACACCAAATTGTTTCCGAAGGCCAACAGTGATGGCAATAAGAAAGAGTTACAGGATGATATGAATAAACTGTGTGAATGGGCGAAAAGATGGCAAATGAAATTCAGTGTTGATAAAAACTTGTGTAACTATGCACATCGGATGTGGAAACAGCAAGTTTCAGTATAGTATGCAAGGCGGTGAGCTTGGTACAGTGGAAACAGTAAAAGACCTTGGTATACACATTTCTGACAACTTGAAGTCAGCAAATCACTGCTACGAGTCTTACCAAAAGGCAAATAAAACATTCGGGGTGTCGGTAAAATGCATCTGATGCGTCTGCATCTGGTGCATCTGGGCCAATGGGTATTTTGTGTCTAAATAATGCGTCTAATAGACGCATATTATCCGTTTCATCTGAAATGATGTCACTGACCTCAGCTTTGAGTGACGGTCTATTGTCCTGGCCTGGTCCAGGACTTTCATGCGATTTTTGATTACGTACGAGTATTTATACGCACATTTGTATCATGTGATGTAATTATTACCACACAGATTATATTTTAAAATAATATGTTAATGCTATAATGTATTCAGTGTAGTAGTTTATTGTGAAATTTAGGAATTACGTTACTTTTTTACGTTGCTTTTCATGAATGTTTAAGTTTTAAATTACATGTATATGAATGCATCAATTGACTGTTACTGCAGTCAACTCAACAGAGATAGTGTAGAATAACTTCAAGTGTAAAATAGCGATGGTAATTAACATTGGTTGAATAAATTTGTACACATTAAAGCTGCTGACAAACAGTCACTAGGCTACATGCAGCATAGTTCAGAGTGTTCAGAGAACAATGCAGGAAAAATTTAAAACGCTCAACGTATTCACAGTTCACACTGGTTATTTTAAAATACTCTATACTTTTAATAATGTGTACGGTACTTTCAATAGAAAAGAAATTTTTATCAGTAAAAAATTAATTCATGACGCCATAAGTGAAGTGATAAACAGTGTCACGCCAGCTGTTTGTAGGCTTGGCAAGACGCAGATTGTGTAGACACATTGTACCCGTCTAGACGCATTTTTGCTGCCGCTCTCAGACGCACTATTTAAACGCAAAATACCCTTTGGCCCAGACGCACTAGACGCAGACGCACCAGACGCATTTTACCGACACCCGGATGTTCAGATTAGTAAAGCGGACAATCAAGCACAGACATCCTGGCTTAATAGTGCGGCTGTACAAAAGTTTGGTTCGTCGTGCTTCGGCATAAAATATCTAATTAGCGAAATTTTAATATACTTATCTATGAACAAACACGAACACGTTAAGCATCCAAAACGCAGCTATGATGACGATGATGATAATTTTGGTTGAAAACAGCGGCTTCCGCTTTCAGCTGTGTAACAATATGGTCTTATTTCTTCAGCTAACAAAATCTCTGTACGACTACATTAACAAACCATTTATTTACTTATTTAAAATCACTCACCAAATTTACAACATTGTTAGCTGAGCCAGCTTTACAGCGAAAAAAGTTAAAAAGTCATAACCTTTACTTTAAAAAAAGAAAACAAACATCTTCAACAAGAACGATACCAACAGTCCGCAAAACGCATCATTTTTGGACCGACCCATAGCCGACCGTTAAGCACTAAGCTTTGGTACGAGATGTCGTCTGTCTAGCGTCTGTCGTCTGTCTGTAGCGGATGTGTTGTGGCTAACTAAAAAAATTGACGAATAATTAGCTCTGTGTCTAGGCTTTTTGCGTGCAAAATTTCGGCCATGCAGTGCAATGGGAACATGTTCAAATGTGTGGTTGAATAGAAAGGGGGTAAAAATGTGCGTTTTTCTACTGAAAAATCTCCGTATCTCACAAACGGCGAGAGATAAAGCTAAGATTGCTACAAATGACTAATAAAAAGTCGCATTAGCCTTGCCAGATGAAACAACAATTAAGCCCTGCTGTCGCTAGGACAGCCGACCGTACTGGACTACTGGTTGACCTACAAGGTCGACGATTTACATGTTATTTAAAAGCCAGTATGCCATTTTCTATTTAATAATTAATAGCATGCTGGGCTCCATCTCTCACCGTTTCCGAGATAATCAGCTTTCTATCGAATTTCATACCCCCTTCATTCAAAACCCAATAATTAAAAAAATGTTCCCCTGGCTTGTACTATATCGCTAAAATTTTGCATGCCTAAGTTTAACACACATGGCTAATTATTCCACCAACAAGTTTTCCCCTACGACCTTACGTTTATAGCCACAATCCGTGCCAGAAACGACAGACAGACGGACGACAAACATGCCAATAAAAAGCTCGATCGACCGTTAAGTTTACTTAAGTACGGTCAGCTAAAAATCAACGAACTTGGGTCGATGACCCTAAAAATCAATACGCGCTACTGTGGCTAAATAGTACGCCATATCTCAAAAACGATAGACCAGGGCCAAGGTAGGCTACGTGGCTATTAACAGGCCTCAGTGTAGTTCTACTTCGTTACTCTACTTAAGTAGAAGTTTTTACTTTCCACTTCTACTCAAGTAAATTTTTGAGCAACTTTCTACTTTTTGTTACAAAAAGTATTTTTTTCTCACAATGTAGTTATCCCATCAACCACTGCAATACAACGGTTAATATATTTTATAGTGGTGCACAATTGATGTTAAGTTTTTAAGAAACTTTTTGATTCGGCATATTTCCATCTCTTGTCAAATTTTAGAAAACATGTCAAAGTATGTTTTTAAAAATATATTTAATCATCTCAACTGATATAGTAGTAACCAAGCTACCAAGCTCATATTAAGTTGCTGTTGTATCATAATGTCTCGCCCTTCTGTATCTTGACATTTATGACTGTCACATTAATTCTGACTGTTTCATATAGTAAGCATATAAATTTTGCACAAAAGTGTTAAAAGTACTGACAAAAGTTTAATCTCATTTTCCTACTGGGGATGAGTGGAAGTAAAGTGACTCTCATCATTTAGCGTTCTCGTTGGTGACGGCCCGCCATAGCCAGGGGCCGCCATAGCCACGATCCCACAATCGATGGTACGAATGGCTAGCTCCGCCGCACTTTCCTATAGGCTACTAGGGTTAGGGTTAGGGTTAGTGATAGTGGGGTCCTAACCCTAACCATAACCCTAACTATGGTGGCCCCTGGCTATGGCTATGGCATTGTGGCTATGGCGGCCCTTGGCTATGGCGGCCCCCGGCTATGGCGGGCCACAATCTTCTCGTTCGGGGTGACCTTCGAATTTATGAAAAAGCTTTACGGTTCCTAAAACTAGAGTCTTCCAGGCAGCCTACGGTAAAGATTTGATGATCCTAGGTTGCGCCGTTTTTGACTGATCCACCCGTGTGCCAGACAGACAGACGGACGGACAGACAGAATTACGATGGCTAAAACGCGCTGAAAGCAGTCGCACGTAAAACCGATTAGCGAATTTGTTAAAGGCGCCAGCTAATAGTGTCCAACTATTAATCCAAGCACAAAAGCCCGTCGGCTACTCAGAGAAGATAAGTAAATCCTTCTCAAAGCTTCTGTGTGGGACTTGCGCAAGTCCGGCTGAAAGAAAGAAGTAACAAGACAGTTACTGTTAATCACTCATAGGAAGCGTCATACGCCTTGTCAGATGAGATAGAAATCATTGACTTTAGATAACCTTAAAGGCTAAACGGTGCGAAATAGAGCTTAGATTGCTATTGATCACTAACAGGAAATGGCATATTGGCTTTCAAATGACATGGAAATCATCGACCTTGAATGACCTTGAAGGCACTGACAACCAATACGTTCGGCTATCCTAGCTGCAGCTGGGCTTCTTGTGAACTAGGTCTACCGTGGGTTTTAAAGGCCCGCAACCATGGGCTAGGCCTAAATGTGCACAGTGTTATTGAACTGTTGCACGACGCACTAATGTGTTTGTCTGCATCGACATTTCAGTCAGTAAACTATTGTAATTAACATTTCACGACACTTAGGCTATCTTAACATTACTGTCAGTCATTATCAGTCGACCGGCACAAATTAATCACTTGCAACTCGTCTCACGTAGGCTTCACGAATACAAAATGCCGCCACACCACTTTCATCAATTAGTAGAAGCCAGTCGATCAATTCTATAAACAGGGTGGCCAGATTCCTAAAAGTTCTTGAAAGTTTTTGCTAAAAAACCATCTCCAGGCCTTGAAAGATTTCAAAGAGTCTTAGATTTCCTTGAATTTCAGTTGTTTAAAAAATCCTGACCGTGATGTGAATGTTTTTCATAGTCGTATGATACTATGCAGAAACGTTTAACATGACGCGGTAAAATATCACGAGAACGTATCTGGACTCTGAAAAATGCACTTGAAAGTCCATCATACATAAAAAGTTTTTGATGTTTTGTTCACAAAATTACTGTAATTATCCTGTGTAAAAGTAACGCTTTAAAAAATTTCTGCTTTTAGTTGCCGTCCGTCCATGTCAATCTCAGTTTGTTTTAAACAATAAAAAGTATAATTGGTGCATTAACTTTTAGTTCGCTGTCAAAGTTTTAAACTACACATACTGAAAACTGTTTGCATTTAGACCTACGCGCAGTTCGTTACGTTTAGAGCTGTCGAATTAATGCGTTAACGTGGCGCGTGGAAAAATTAACATACAGCTGTAGGCCTACGTAAATTTCTTAAATTTCGAAAAGCAAAAGTTTCAATGTTCCAGTAAACTGTGGTAGTTTGACGATCCTAACCCTACGATAGTAGGGCGAGGCTAATAATTGACAATTATTTTGTCGCCGTTCTATTATTATCACGGTCTAGCGACACAGCAACGAGTTCGTCGGTCGTCATTCCAGTCACCCTCTCGATGTAGTCCGTCTACAACTTCAGCAATATGATGCGTTAACTAACGTGTTAAAGAGTGCGTTCAGAAAATTAACGCATGCGTCGACGCTTTGGAACAGCACTAGTTACGTTGCGTTATTTTATTTTTATTTTGTGACGTTTTGGATATTATTCGGTGACTCACGTCGTTTTTGTCATATTGCGCGAAATGGCATTAAATGAAAATTTAAAAAAATATATCGCCAAGTCCCTATTTATTGCTAATCTGCAATTGGAAAACAAGTTGAACAGCGTAATTTGTTTATGCTTAAAGTATTTGGCTCATACTTGACATAACGCTTTTTACCTAATGGGGTGTTCACACGATCCAGCAAACGTCCAGCAAACTTCCAGCAAATGTATTCAAAATACACGTGCTAATGCTGGACGTTTGCTGGATCGTCTAAACACTCTATAAGCCAAACTCGTAATAGTCTTGAAAGTGGCAGCCGATTGACATGAGCTAATGATACAGAGGCGCACTATGCGGCCATCCGTTGACCGTGCCAGCAAACAATTATTGGATCTACTGTTTGCAGCTAGCAGACATACCACCGCCTCAATCAGCCCGTAGGTGTGAAAAACTTGACCAGAGTTTTTAATTAATAATAATGATAATAATAAGTGAACATAAATATAGCGCACTATCATTTCGAAGAAATCTCTAGTGCGCTTGGCGGTCGATTGTGAATACTGCATGTTCACAGCGTCTGCTAAAACAAAACTGCGACAGGTCCGGTGATGCAAACTGTTCAAACATCAGATTGTAAATCCCTTGACTGTTAAAGCTGACGTTCGCTGATGACGTTGTCGGTTGGCTTCCACGATCCATCGTTACACAGAAGTCTTGTGCATGCTGGTCAGCAAGGCATGCCGTCACGGTCGAATGCGTACAATCGCAGACACGCGTACGCACGGTCACTGCAGCCTGGCCTAAAGACGCAGCACGTGTCAGCACAGAGCAAGACATCGTAACATGGAAAACACATCAAGTGTCAACGACGGACGAAATAAGGCGTCAAATCAGCAAACCAAAACAGCCAAACGAACCGCCATATGTAGCGCTTCATACTGCAAAGTATCATGTCGCAGAACGCACTCGTGCCGTAGCAAAACGCTAAAACATGCAGCACTTCTCAAACACGCTTCACGCTTCAAGCAGCGCAAACATACATATCATAATTGGTATAGCGGCCTAGCCGTAAGTCGAACTGGCGATCTTTCGATCAAGAATCCAACGCCGAAACCACTGAGCCACTACCAAATTCGTCCCTGGCTTGTTATTTCTGGTTTGTTCGCCTCCTCCTTGCTCGTTCGCTCCTTAGCTTGTTCGCTAATTGGCAAGCCAGGGAGCCCATTATCCAAAAAGCGAATCAGCCAGGGGCGAACCGGCAAAAGGACGAAAAAGCCAAACCCAGGGATGAGTTTGCCTGCAAGGTTAAGGTTTGCTGATGAATACTTGTCTACTTGTCTACTTGTTCTACTTGTTCGTCAAGAGCTGGTAGCAAAACTGTTACTTCGGGAATGTCGAGCTATAGCAACAATATGATGATGACGATAATGAGAATGATGTTATTAACGATTAGCACCCATCTGCACTGTGTAACAGTAGGCCTAAAGGTAAAGTTCAATATCTGCCGTTCACCGCAGCTCCAACACTTTGTTTTTGTCGAAATCAATCAATCTGTAGAAGTTCTCACATTTCATGCCGCGTGGCCTCATCATAAATTTGTCGACGACGTGAAATGTCAGCAGGATGGCAATATAAACGACAAGTTCGCCCAATTCCCTCGTCACTTCACCAGCTGACGACAGTGACGCCTACTACAGCAGTCTACTGTCAGGTAACAGATTGCTGGACAAGCTTTACAT
>Ga0209367_1002819_pt1 | contig 23247 bp, 5 predicted proteins | sample WorMetLIZISLAND2_FD_187412 | JGI IMG/M metagenome (GOLD analysis project Ga0209367, IMG submission 187412) | Marine gutless worms symbiont microbial communities from Max Planck institute for Marine Microbiology, Germany - Olavius geniculatus... ... | reverse complement strand
ACATTACCTAGCAAAACAAACACTGTCAAAGCTACAGTGGTCTCGGAGAACAGGCAACACATAAAGATATCAATTTCGTAGCATAAAATAGTTAAGCTTACTTACTTATTCGCAGTAGTGCCTTGTTACGTCATTGTTACGTCATATTGTGTTTATTTACTTTGTTTACCAGTAATAATTTTTACAATAAATCGTTTGATATGGACAGAATAACAAAGGATGATCGCTGTTTGAACACTGATATTAGCAGTAGTGTTTGTTTTTCTAGCTAATGTGGTCACACAATAAAGGTGCGGTGGGCGGAAGAACTTCACGTTTACGCGCCATAAATGTATGCTTGTAACAGTGAAAGAATGGTTAAAATCGGTGCTGAATTACCAAAGTTATCCCAAAAATAAAACTGGGTATCCGTTTAATAGAACACCCTGTATACGCGCTATTGAGTAAAATTCTCGTGATTATTGTGGTGTAGAGTTTAGGACTTAAACATAGGGTTAGGGTTAAGGTTAGAGTTAGTGTTAAAGCTAGGGTCAAAGTTAGGGTTGGAGTTAGAGTTAGGGTTTGGGTTAAAGTTAGCGTTTTAACAAAAAGACCTGAGCACGCAGTAGACCTATCGGTTAGCAGCTTGCTGATGGTTGTTTACGCTTACAAATGACCCGCGGTGAAATCTAAACCGCAATTTGAAAGTCACAAGTCCGATAGGTCTATTGTAACCACTTGTCCACTTACACTCAGAGGCAGGTAAATACGAATAACTTTTCCAGAATTATTACCCGAGAGCAACCGACTGAAAGTCGAACCTGTGACCTCTTGATTGCATGTTCGATGCCCTGACCGTTACGTTAGCGAGCCACCTCGTTCATTGGTCGAGAAAAAAAACAAACCGGGAAGGCGATGAGGGTCATGGCGAAGTTCGCTATAAGTCCAATGACAAACGTCGCTTGGTTGAGACGATCAGCGTGAAGCGATTTTTCCCCGTTCCTCGGCAGATACGCCGCCACTTGACGATACCGAATGTAGACCGTTATGATTACTTAAGTACACACACAAACACTTACGAAATAAATTACTGTTACAATAGTTTGTACATGCATATTTATAATCTAACTTACCGTGCAGGAGCCTTAAACATACTGAAGTTGGCACGTATTCCGAAGAAGACCTTTATTCGAAACAAATTGCAACGAATAAAAATAAAACAAGAATATGAAATAAATGTAACACACTAAAAACGCTGAAATCAGGCAGTCCGCACAACACAGAAAAGTTATTTAATTAAATCACACTCACGAGAATAGTGAGTAACATATCTAACAGCGTACAAGTAGCGTAAGATACACTGGAAACTATAAAGTATACGTTACAGAAAAATACTTTGCAATGTGAATCGTTGTCTACTATAACGCATATTTTAGTTATGATTAATTTAGTTCACGCTTGTACGTAACCTATGCTGTCTCGTTATTTGTTTTCTTGTTATTTGTGTATGTCCCTATAATTCTTAGCATGGCGAATAAAGATTTTCATAACACTACAGGGTGCGGCAAAAAGTAGCCCCTGAAGTTTTCGCTGTTTTCTTAGCCACCTTTGGAAATTTTAATTTGAAATTTTACAGATATATTTAGTGAACCGCTGTAAATCTAACTGCCAAGTAAAATTTGAGGCTGCTGAAAAATGACGAAGTTATAGACTTTTTAACATGACCACCTACCGATTTTTTAGCATTAAAAATGTTCAAGCTAAAATGCTATTTAATTTTCAAAAACTGGTTAGCACGTTACCGCCGATGACGTCACAGTGACGTTTTGATAAACAGTAATTGATTTTGTTTATTAATTATCATTAAATTATCGTTCTTTTAAAGCAATCGCCGACTGTCCACCGGATTCATCTTCCAGCAGGACGGGGCGTCAGCACACACAGCGCGCAGCGCACAGAACTGGCTACGGGCCAACTATCCAGATTTCATCACAAAGGACCAGACTGGCCTCCAAATTCGCCGAATATAAACCCAGTGGACTATCACGTGTGGGTTGCAATGGCTTACTGCAAGCTTAAAACAAAGCCGAAAATAATCGCCAAAGTCAAGGAAGCGCTTCAGGTTATCTGGAGCAATCTGCAACGAGGACCGATCGACAAGGCTGTGAAAGACTGACTAATCAAATTAAGCAACTAAAGGCTTGTTTTGGAGCTAGAAGCTGGCGGTGAACACTTCGGACATTCGCAGTGACAATGAAATTCTGTCATCTGATTATTAGTTAACTGTGTTGTTTTAACGATGTTACTGAATTGGTGTTGTAGCTTGAACATTTTTGTATGCTGTAAAATCGGTAGGCGGTCACGTCAAAAAAGTCTATAACTTAGTCGTTTTTCAACAGAATCACATTTTACTTGGCAGTAAGATGTAGAAGGTCAGCGAAAAACTTTAATGGGCTATTTTTTTGCCGCACTCTGTATATCACATTAAAACAAGAAATTCCACTTTAGTTATTTTCCAGTAAAATTTGTATTGATATATCTATCAAAATTAACGTGAACGTCATATTATAACAAACTGGAACACATATACATCACGTATAAATCGTAGGGCCTACTATCCATCGCACAGTTTTGGGAAAAATTAGTTTTAATTACTGCAGTAAAGGATGGTCATGTTAAGCTCTTAAACAGGGCCTAGCGCAATGTTCAACACGACTGCTCTTCAATGCGAAGATCGTGACAATTCATTTCCAAAGATTTGATAACTAAGCCGAAAGTGACAAAAATTCTTACCGAAAATAAAGGCGAAGAAGAAAGTCAAGGCGAAAAAGCCGCTGTTCGGTAGACCAGTGTGCGTATCTCTATAGCAAACACACAGATAAACCTGGTAGGTCTAGGCTAACTGAAACACCCTACATTGAAAAAACGTTGCTGTTAGGCTGTCTGCAGCAAAACTAACCGTTCCGCTATCTGCAACGGTTTGGATTTTGACTGAAACCCTGACGTATACAATCTCCTTTTTCTTATGAGTGAATGGGGCCCTAACTAGAGAAATACTCGTACTTAGCATCACACAAGAGTTTCTCTTTAACAGTATCTTTTACCGATCACGGGCTGATAATGTCGCTTGAAAACTAGAAAAATACATCAATTCAGTACCATCCGCCTATAGCTGTGCAAGCCTAACACTAACTTTCTCTCTGACCTTTGACTGTTTACATTCAAGACTGGCAGAACGGTTACTCCTGCCCTGGATAAAGTTTATGCCATTTTTGTTTGCACTATGTTTTTCTGTTTTCAGGTTAGTAGCCCATTCTGTACGTACTGATAAAAACAAACAGATGGACAGACTGACAAACGGGCAAGGCCCGTAATGAGGCTTATTAGGAAGTAGGCTACTCCTAAAGCATTGCACCACAAAAACTAAACGTCGTTTTCTACAGATCTTATTTACGAGCAAACTGATGAAATCTCAAAAAGAGCATATTGCTAACGGGGCGCTCACTTCTACGCGCAGCACGTTTCAGCGCAGACAAGCTATTAGTGGAGGTCGACATTGTATTCCTGTAGGACTTGCTTGCCAAAATTATTATTTTTTTTCATTTTAATCACAGAGCGACGTAACTGAACTTGACTCACACGGTTTATTTTTTGTCGAACTGACCAATGAAAGAGCAGCGCAATCCCAATGGTCCTTAGTTAACGCGTACGTAAGCGTAGTCACGTAAGCCACCGACGCCGTTAGACGGTGCCTACTGTAATGCATTTCTACTAATGCTTATGCTTTCATTAATCCTTTTCCCACATCATTCGGCCGCCGGTACGTCTGCGCCGCTCGGCTGCGCTGGAATGTGCTGCGTCGCGCGTGAAAGTGATGCGCGGGATCGTAATACCCGGTTTACACGATCGAGCAATCATCGAGCTGACTCGTCCAGTTAACATATATCAGCTCGTCGAGTCAGCTCGTCGAGCCAGCTTGATCGTGTAAACGGGGTATAAGTTTACCTGGTGAAGTAATAGCTTGGATCATGATCTCCGACCAGCCACGCAATCATAAACCTACAGAACAGCATCAATAACACATGGCACTTATACACAATCTATTTATTCCCAACATTTGTATAGTACAGTGCACAAATTGCCTGGCAAATCGGCAGTTTTAGAGATGTGGACAGTTGCTCGTGAGATGTGAGCAATACTCTTAAAAAGAGCGGTTTTTAGTAATGCAATGCAAAATTCAATCACTCTACTATTACTAAGTTACCGGAGAAAATAAGTCGATAGAGAAGTTGTATAGGCCTATATGCCGACATTATTACGGTGTTATACCCAGGGTTTTCAATAGACCTGAATTTTCAGGACGTCATGACTTCCAAGCTGAAAAATTTGGTCGTCAGTGTACAAAATCTGGAAGTCATGCAGCAGGTCTACAAAAAAACTCAAGCAAAATCTAAATGCAAAACAATACCTTACTACATGCTGTATGCGTCACTTACGTACCACCAACAGAGGTCGTGGTTTTACGCGCTACGGCTATGCTGTATAGCGCATCTATGGCACGATTGTTGTCTGTCTGTCAGTCTGTCGGTCAGTCTGTCTGTCACGGATGTATTGTGGTTAAACGGTAAGTCGCAGAGGGTCCGCGATGGTACCATCGGATAGGGCGCTGGCGACTTTCTATAAGATGTCAATAGTAATCATGTCTCCATCTGCAGCGGTTTGGCCGCAGTTTTTAATACAAAGTTTTAAGCTATAAATGGCAGTACAGTATATCAGAAACGGTAAAAGACATGGCCAAGGTTACTATTAATTACAATTATAGGAAGTCACATTTCAAATACCTAAAAATTATTGACCGTGAATGACCTTAAAAGTCAGTAGTGCAACAGGAGCTATAGCGACAGCTGGGCTTTCTTGTAAAAACAAGCAATGTTCAATTCTGCTAGCTTTAGGCCTATGCGAAACGAACATCACAGTTTCTAGATCAGCACTGTTCACAGAATCAGTTAATATGGTTGCCGTGCCACGTCTTAATGAAATGAAGTATGCAGAAACACGACTGTCAGCAGAAAGTATTGAACTAACAAAACATTCGAAAACAGATTCGGACGTCAATTCCCTGTTTATTATAGACAAATAAACACAATGAGAAGCAGACTGATTTGGACGTCGTGACTTCCACATCTTAAAATTTGGGCGTAGGGTCTATGTATTTACGCCCAAGCGTCCGCTATTGAAAACCGTGGCTATACCGGTAAACGAGCAATGTAACATAACAATATGTGTACATTTAACTCACGCGATGAAAAATGCTGCGGCGCTGAAACACGCGGCAAGAATTACAACCCATGACATGCCACAACCACGAGCCATCGCAGCAATCTGTGCACAGACTTAAAGAAAACTCAACACAGTATAATATTAATCGATACAAAACTGCTTGATAATACAGTTTTCTCTAAATGACTGTTTGAGACAGTCGTACAACAGTTGACAGCAAGCACTAAATCCGTATACACCAAAGTGTGTTGCGGGTTTTATACGGTGACACAAAACTTGCTTTTTGTTTGTCCAATGCAATGCCTCTCATTGGACAGAGTATAAAATCACCTGAGGTTGTCAGTCCGTGCGTCCGTCCGTGCGATTAACTTTTCTTAAGCTCTTTTCCTTCCACCTTCCCCTTTCTTTATCCTTTCCCTTCCCTTTCTTTTTTCTCTTTTCCTTTCCCTTTCCCTGTTTCTTCCCCTTTTCCCTTCCCATTTTCCTTTCCCTTCCCTTTTCATTTTTTTCTGTCCCTTTCCATTTTTCTTTTTTTCCCTTTTTTCTTTCCTTTTCCTTCCCTTTTCCCGTTTCACATTTCCTTTTCCTTCCACTTCCCCTTTCACTTTACATTCCCCTTCCCTTCCCCTTCTCCTTTTCCTTCCTCTTCTTTTCCACTTCCACTTCCCTTTTTTTTCTTTTCCCCTTTTTCTTCTCCTTCCCCTTTTCCTTTTCTTACCCTTTTCCTTTTTCCCTTTTCCCTTTTCCCTTTTCCCTTTCCCTTTTCCTTTCCATTACCTTTCCTTTCCCTTTGCCTTCCCCTCACCTTTTCCTTTTCTTTTTCCTTTTTTTCTCTTCACTTTCCTTTTCCTTTTTTCCCCTTCCTTTTTTCTTCCTCTTCTTTTTTCTTTCTTTCCGTGTCCAACATTTGAGGCGCCATATCTCTATAACGGCGCCAGATAGACGCATGGTCACCATGGACCACGAATAGGAAGTCGACATCCGGGAGTCGAATGGTCACGTGACCGATGACGTCACGTGACCCCAAAAGAATATAGTAAAGCGCTGACGAATCGAATGGTCTCGTAACTGACAATGTTTATTGTTTAGTTAAAATAATACAGAAGTATGAAAAAATCATTGCTGCTGTACAATTTAAAATTAAACTGTTTGATTTTTTCTACCGGTCTAAACAGCTCGCTGATTGTATTTATACGGACATATACTGTAAACTGTCGAAATGCATTGGACAGACTCCATGTTTATCTTGTTTGTTAATAAAGTCAACTTAAGCAATTAAAATTTTGTCTAATTTAAATTTTAGTGACACACGTTGCATTATTCAGATCACCGTCATCAAAATGCAGTTTTACTTTGTTATTTTGCCTATTTTGTACCAATGTTCGAAATCTGTCAAATTATGACTGTCAGCTTCAAGTTGAACGTTTTTGCAATACCGGTACTATGTCTGCCTGTAGCATAATTTTTGTTTTCTGACATGTAAACGAAAATCACACTATATAATTTACGTTATTTTGCAGAATATGTGCACAATGTTATAGAAAATGGCATATTTGTGTGCAACAATGTCATCGGTTTCTCGCGGGCTCAGGCCCAATACGCTACGGCTAAGGTGTACGTTTTTCGAGACATCGCATAGGCCTACAATGTGTATACGCTTGACTGCATGTATAACAACAAAGGCTGAAAGGGCGTGCGTGCACTACGTGCAGCGGACTAGGTCAGTGAAATTGAGTGAATGATCTGTCTTCGTCGGTATACGAAGTTACAGTACGACTATCTATATACGACGGCTAAAATGTCAAAATCACGCCGGTTGATCAGCGACGGCATATAACTGAAACATGAATTTTGTACAATCCCTACTGTATTTTGGCGCATTTCTTGTACAAATTGGGTATGTAAAATGTGGTGTACAGACAAATGTCGTTTATCTCAACACCGCACCTATTCAGCACATTTTTAGTCCGCCCGGAAGCGATAGCTTGCGGAAGCGGACTTATGTTTTACTGCAGATGTTTTTTTTTTGCAACGCGAGATCTCCGAGATGCGTGGGCCGACCGGCGTGAAATTTTGCACGATGGTCAGTACTAGGCCCTATTTTATAATGCCGCTCCAAAATTTTTGGGGGCACACCCTAAACAAATTTCAGGGGCCAAAAACATGCAAAACTTAGCGCGATTTCGGACGACTTCGAAGTTCGGCGGCGAATATCTCCGAAAAGGATGAAGATATTCAAAATCGTATTTTTATTCCGTCTACCGCGATTCCTTCTGCGTTACGCGAAACAAGTCCGGTGAAGTTTGGTCCAGTAACCTTGGAGATCTCGATGTTGAATTAAACCCACCGAAAGCGCATTTTTTGAAAGATCATATTTCAGCCCCTAGGAAGTGCTGCGCACCCAAATTTTTACACGCGCTAGAGAATGACCAAGTATTACTAGCGCACTTCCCACCGGGGACGGGAGCCCCCGTTACAATTTTTTTCAAAGGGAATCAAAAATATGTTTAAAATGTAGCGTATTAGCCGCGAGAACTTTGGAGCCAAAGGGAGTAGCTTCATGAAACTTTTCCACCTGCCGTGCTGCTAGATGGGGGTGATAACGCAAGTACAACTTTTAGGGGGCACCGCCCCCTTAAAATTTGGGAGGGCAAAAAACGTCCAAAATTTAGTACGTTTTACGACAACTTTCGAGTTTGACTGCAAATATCTCTAGAAGAATAGAGCTATCGACAAGCGGTAAACGGCGTTAGCAAGTACAATTAATACGGCGTTGAATAAAAAAATTTGGTAAACTTTGGTCCACTAACACCAGAGATTACGCGGCTAATGTTTACCCACCCAAATCAAATTTTTCGGAAAACCATATTTCGGCCCCTAGGGGGTGCTGCGACCCCAAATTTTTACAGGCGCTAGAGAATGACCAAGTCTTACTAGCGCACCCCCATCGGGGACGGAGGCCCCCTTACAACTTTTTTTCAAAGGGGAGTCAAAAATTGGCTTAAAATATAGCGTTTTAGCCGCGAGAACTTTGAAGCCAAAGGGAGTAGCTTCATGAAATTTTGCCACGTGCCGTGCTGCTAGATGGGGGTAATAACGCGGGTACAACTTTTAAGGGGCACCGCCCCCTTAAAATTTGGGAGGGCAAAAAACGTCCAAAATTTAGTACGTTTTACGACAACTTTCAAGTTTGACTGCAAATATCTCTAAAACGAATAGAGCTATCGACAAGCGGTAAAAAGCGTTATCAAGCGCAATTAACAGTGCGTTGAACAAAAAAATTTGGTGAACTTTGGTCCACTAACACCAGAGATTACGCGGCTAATGTTTACCCACCATAAGTCAATAGTTCAATAGTGCGCGTTTTGCGTATGCTAATGCATTTGTGTGCGGGCCACGTGACTTTGCTACCGGGGGAATTTCACCCATCTAAATTTGTCCCCCAATCGGACTTAGGGCGCCGGGCGGACTCACGTTGGGCCTTGCCCCAAATTTCTAGTTTATTTTTATCTTTTTGATATGTCAAATCCCAAAGTGCTTTAAATTGCACAGATTCATAATAGTAACATGTCCAAATGTCAATATAAGAAAACACAACTACACAAATGTCATAATAATAAGCAAAATCAATCGAAGAGTTTTGTCTAAAAAATACGAAATTATCAGAATCATCCTACGTTAGGAAATTAGGCTTCAGTAAGAGACAATGCGTTCTTGAGTTCTTATAAACTGTCGAAGTAGTACAGGAACCATTCCGCTATTCGTGAAAAGGCCATAAGTCGACATTTTTAGACTCGCTCAACTGTTTTATTTGCATGTTTTCGAGACAGCGTGCGTAGGCTTATAGCTACGTGTTGTTCAAACACGCTTGACTAAGTAGACATATTAATAGGTCTACTTCGGCAGGGTGTATATAGCTACAACTGAGTCACTGGGTCAACAGTTATGACCATATCGGATCGGGTCGGGTTTTGGGTCTAAGTTCTCTACGTTTAAACTTGCTGAAGTAACCCGGTTCTAAATAAATCAAACAGTTAAAGCAGTTAGTTCTGTGCGCGGAACCATAAAAGTCTGAACGCTTTGAATGCATTTATGGCGAAACACAATTGCGGTGTTTTTCAAGGCGGTAAGAAGGTAGATGCAAACAGCGCGCAATTATCTTTTACGGGTACCGAGTTATACCGCTGTGAAATCTCCATTAGCTGTAATGCAAAATTTTGCAACTTTTGAATAGTTGCTATGGTAACAGGGGTTGATAGGGGTTAAATTTAAATAACACTGTAAGATTGCCCGACCCCAAAAATAGAGGGTAGGTAAACATAGCACGCAATTATCTTTTACGGCGACCGAGTTATTCTGTTTGAAGTCCCCATAGGACGTAATGCAAATTTTAAAAAATGGGGTCAAATAGGGGAAGGAGTTATCAGATTTTTATCCCAAACAAACTCGATCTTACTTTTCGGCCCGAATCACTGTGCAAAATTTCATCAAAATCGAATCAAAATTGCGGCCGTAAGAGTGTTTACAGACAGACTGACAGAATGACATAAGTGATTTTATAATCTGTCCCATGCTATGCTATAGCATTGGGACAGATAAAAATTTTAGTATACATTGGACCAATATATTACTCAACAGGGGGCGAATCGTCCAAGTTGAGGGGGCGAATCAGCCAAAGGGCGAACAAGTTAGGGGGCGAACGAGCCAAAGGGAGAACAAGCCAGGAGAAAAACCAGTCAAGGGACGAAAAAGCCAGGAGGAAAAAAACCGGGGCGAATCAGCCAGGGGGCGAAACGGGAAAAGGGCGAAAAAGCCATAATTTTGCAAATGTGTGTTATTTCGTCGTTTGTCGTCGTTAACGCGTAGTCGGCGAGGACCGTAGCGTCACCCCGAGTGTCCACGTGACACTGCTTGTCTCCAGACGTCAGCAGGCAGAATGTTCCAAGTTGGTCGAACCATCTGTTCCTGGGGCATCCTGGACGACCTCTCCATGCAATCGTTCCTGACTCTGCATCAAGTCAATTGCATGCCGTTTTACTGCTCCCCACGTTACCGTCTTCAAAGTTCAAACGCCCTCTCCCGCGGTGCAAAAGACGCTGAAGCTAACGGTAAGACATCCAGTAAAATTTTAGGGACATACAGTAACCGGAAGCACGGAAATTTGTTACGTTGGCAGGTCTTTGTCATCATGTTAGGGCAATGACAAAACTGTCGTTTTGCTAGTTGTACTCATTAAAATAAATTATTTATTAAAATAAACGGAGTCTCGATAGCTAGCCTATTCTCAGGCTGGTTCATTTCGCCCGTGAGCACTAAAAACGATTTGTTATACATGTAGCATGTTGTTAATTGTTAATTTTATTTGGTGTGTGGTGGTGGACCAAAAATGACTTCCGTTTGGTGTTTGAGTTTTTTTTACGTTAAGTGCATTTTATTGGAAATTTTTGTGTTTACTCGGCCGTAAAAATACTTCCTATGCTTCTGGTTGCCACCCGTCCCTAAAAACGTCCATCAAAGCTTTTATTAAACCGTCATAAACACAGTGTAGTTTGTTTTGTTTGCTTTCAAAGTTTAAACAAACCGTTGAAGCTGAAGTTGACCTAAATATTGATCAAGTCGATCGTAAATCTTTTGAATCTAGTTTATCCACATAACGCTGACTGTTGATTAATCGATCGAAATAGGATCACAGACGACCAAGTTGATCGAAGCTTACGACTTGATCAACTCATCAACTTATCAACTTGATAACGTTTATTTTACTTAATTTAATTTCACTCTTTAATTAGTAAGTGTTAGAAGTTATTTTTATCTGCTGCATAAACATTTCGTTGGACTATAGGCCCTACTAATCTTCAAACTACAGAACAGCAGAATTCAGAACATTAACGAACAACATTTTTAGCTAGTTACGTCAACGTTGCAGTTAGTAATTATTCGCATGCACGAAAGTAAAAAATGTGTTCTGCATCATGTCGAAAAAAAACATTAACACGCTGTCTGTTATAAATAAACTCAGCTAGGCCTAATCTAAAGGCATAGCTTACGTACGCCAACAACGTAGTCAAACAAACAATCGGTCATTAGTTACACAGAAATTAGAGAATAACAACACAAATAAATATATCAACAAATGCGTCTACACTCTACACCATTAAAAAACTTTAAGAAAATGCATTAATAAAATTAAGGATTTTTTTTCAGTTTTCCAGGTATAATTAAAGGTAGAAAGTAGGCTATGTAGTTGCATCCGAATGCGAATTTTATTCCCCAGGCTCAATAGTGGTGCTTAAGAAAAAAACCGCAGTAAAAAGACGGGAAAATGGGAAAAGAACAGTAAAAAGAAGCGAAGAAATATTAGACGAGAGAAAAAATAGAAAACTTGCCCCGAATGTTCAAACAGGGATAGACGCTGCCGTATTTCGGCACTCACTAGTTCTGACGTTCAAGAATGACTTAGCTGATAGCAAAATGGTGAAGATAGGCACAGTCGATGTCGTCAAGGCTAAATTTGTGCAACCAATGTTTGCTAAAAATGCGTTCATAAGCCCGGCTATAGGCCCTTATAGCCAATAACAAACTGCTGAGCTCAATCCCCAGCTCCCGCGCCGTGGTGCGAATCGTCAAATTCCAAAGAACATAGACGTGGTAAAAATCGTCTGCTACCCCTAAACAGCAGAGAGCAGACTATTGAAATCGCACTCGTAAATAGGCTAAAGCTATCGACATTGCAATGATGACACATAAGCTTACCACGCACCAATTAAAGCAGTTTGGCCGCAATTTGCAATGCAAGTACAATGTATGAGCTTACCTACGTATTTGGGGGGCAGGGGGTAAAGACACTACGTATACCCCACTTAAGGGAAATAGAAGGCGGTCCAAGTTGTCAGAATTAATACCACAAGGTAGCGGTCGAGCAACCCCCCATTTTCTTCTTCAAACAGTTTTTTTTGTAAGACTTAACGTTTAGTTACAATATATACGTTACAAACAAACAGACGACAGACGAACACAACATCGTGCCACAAAGCCTTGAACGACCGTCAGTACGGTCAGCTAAAAATCGTTCACATTTATTTGTACTCATGTTCAACTGTTCACAGAAAGACACAAAATAGTTTTCTTTAAGGGAAATAATTAGTTAGTAGTTTTATTAATACGTATTAATAAAGCTATCAGTGCATGCATAACACTGTTAATTACATAACCACAACCTAAACAGCTTAAACACAAACCTTAACAGCTGTTAAGCAGTTCTGCTTTAACCATGTAAAGTCAGTTTACTAAAACATTAATTTCTAGGATTACCCTTGAACTTAAACGGATCACCGCACGGCTGTGCCTTTAGGCGACAATGAACGCCTTTATCTTAACCTTAATAGGCAAATTAACAAAGCAGTAAACCAAGTCAGAAGCCTGCGACCTCTCAATGTTTAATAGTAGCCCTTTGACGGAACCCAAACTAGACCACCTCGCGGTCCGTAGACATAGCGACCGTTGGAGATGGATTGAATAGGCCTAGCGCCGACATTGTTCATCATGTGGGTCGGTGAATGCATTGGGTATTGCTGCATTGGAACTTGAGGTGCTGTGAAAGAAACATATGGGCCAGCGGGGCCGAGGTGACGATGACGCATGGTCTTTCCGTCGTCTCTGATTGGTCGGTCCGCGACCTTGACATTCGGTCTGATGGTGATGGAACGGAACTCGCCGACGAACGTCAGTAAGTAGAGGATGAGCAATCCCATCAGCAACCACTGCAGTGATTTCAGCGGCGGTACCTACAACCACATTAATAACTAGAAAGCAGTCATAGCCCGCAGATACCTCCACCAAGGCAAAGCTATTCGCCAGGTGGCGTCACCATCTTCGGTTTTGCAGCGGTTCTCTTATGCCCCCTTTAACGCAATGGTAACGAAAATTTCAAAGTAATCCAGAATCCAGGATTCCTGCCGGATCACGCCCAAAATTGAATCACCGGTAGTTGTTGCCATGTCAGACATACCCGCAAAATTTCAGAAAGATCCGTTCATAACTTTTTGAGTTATTTTGCTAACAGACAGACAAACAGACAAACAAAAATCGGCAAAAACATTACCTCCTTGGCGGAGGTAATTACGAGTATTCAGAGCAAACCAATTTAGTTAATATTAATTTCGACTTGTGCAATCGGTATGACATCTTACATTGTTAGCGTCAGATAATGTTAGGCCTACATCATCTCCGCTTATTCGCAGAGCAGAATTCAGACATTTGGAGGCCCCGGGCAGCAACTATATAACTATAAAAAGCAACAACAAAACGCAACGTACATTTGCAAGAAAACCGTTTCAATAATGTTAGAAAAACAAGAATATTCCACTCTAAATAAGATATCGATCTTTCTTCGTAACATGATATGATATAGCCACAAAAGAACGCAAATTCATAAACCCTCGCCTTTGTACTGAAATTGTCTAAGAAATAGAGCAAACTTGTACAGCACTAAAGTACTTGTATTTCGGCTAAATAATTTTATTTTTAAACATGTTATTATGTTGAAATATTAATAACTTTTCCAGAAATATGCGAATTTTTTGTGGAAACCCAGGGCAGCTGCCGTTTAAATTACCCATTTTTAATCCAGTTGTGAAACTTCTTGTATTCGTGCAACATATGAGGGTAAGTAACACAGAACAGGAGCAGTCTGTGAAACTGCATGGACGGAGCTAAACGATGGCAGTGCTCTACTAGCAGCCAGTGCTGGGCTAGTTACTTCCAAAAGTAACTAGTTACCGTTACTAGTTACTGTCCCCAAAATATAACTAGTTACTCAATTAGTTACTTCTATAAAATTGTAACTAGTTACTGTACTAGTTAATATAAAAAGTAAACATTTACTTTGCTAGTTACACTGTTTCATAAGCATTCTAATAATGTACTGTTACAAGCGGCAACACGGTTTGTACTAAATCAGTATTTTAAGCACCACAACAAAACATTGAAAATTCAGCAGCCTATATTCACAATATGTGAAACCTGTCACATGAAAAAGCCAACAATAAACGTACGCCAGTAAACACAGGTTTTTCTACTAAGCTTAGCCTACACATTACGTGTGAAGAATATATCTTTAGTAATACCGGACAGAACGGGCTGAGGATGATGACAACGGTTATGAGGGAGGCGACGATAACACGTGACCAGGCGACGATTACACATCCAGTTGTGTATTCAATCGACAAGAGGTAGAACGACATTGCCACGTTCAGCCAGGCGTAGACGGCGCCGAGAATCAGAAACCAGTACGTACCAAAGTCATGTATGTACGGCGAATACGCGTACGAGCCAGGAGCAGCCTACGCCCACAAATATACGAAAGCTCGAGAGTAGGCTATTACGAGAGTGTACGTCAAACGTTCACATCACAATATAGCTAAGTGTAGGCCTATACAACTGCGTCTTCCGATCGTCCATATCTTGTTCGACTCCGCAGATAGTCGCGATCACGACAGTCGGAAATAAATCTCCAAACTTCGACATTCTGGTTCTGAAAAAAATGTATTTAAAAGCGTGCTAGCATGGCTAGATAATGACGTGTTTAATAATTTTATGGTGTCTTTGTCGACTGCTGTTAATTCGTGTATCTGATTCAGCTTATAGACTACGCCTATAAAACCTACGATCTTTCCCATAAATGGCTGCTTGTGGTCGATCATTTGTGCCAAGTTCTATATGATCTAAAGTAGTGACGTCCCTGACTAATTGACCAACTGATCAGTCGAGTGATTAGTAATTGAGAGAAAAACAAACCAAATATTTTTATCTGCTGTATTTGGTACAAACCGAGAAGTTGGCAATGAGAGTCATGCCGAACGCTGCTAAAAGTCCAATGAGCAACATCGCTTTATTGAGGCGCTTCGCGTGAACCGGCTTTTCCCATTTCTTCGACAAAACCGACTTCACTTGATGATATTTGACCCAGAACGTGAAAATAACTTACGCACACACACACACACGCACGTAATACATTTATTATTACAATAGTATGCACTACGCACATGCATATTAATAACTTATTCTCAACATTAAAAACAATAAAAATAATACAACAAATTATTTACGATATCCGCAAAACTTCAAAACACCAAAATTAAACATCATGCAAATTAAAAAAAATATATAAAAAAATTGCATTCAAATTACATTATCGAAAGCACATTCTATGCTTCCAGTGGGAAAGGCTTTCAAACACATTTTCTGGGATGTTTTTCTATTGTATTATAAAATATTATTTTAACATTAAATAAAACAAGAAGCCCGGCTGTTGCTAGGATAGTCACCGTACTAGTTGCCAGTGACCGTGAAGATCATCCAAGGTGGGTGATTTTCATTTCATCTGAAAAGGTGTATGCTATTACATATTAGTGATCAATAACAACCTTGGTCCTATTTCGCACTGTTTAGCCACAATAGCGTGTACTGACCTTTAAGGTCATTTAAAATCACTGATTTTTTTCGTTATTTGAAAGCTAATATGAGACTTTCTATTAGTCATTAGTAGTAATTTTGACGCTATCTCTTACCGCTTCCGAGATATTATCACTTATAGCTGAAAACTTTTACTGAAAATTGCGGCCAAACCGCTGCATATAGAGACATGGTTACTATTGACATTCTATAGAAAATTGCCAGCGTCCTATCCGATGGTACCATTGTCAACCTACTACGACCTACCGTTTAGCCACAATACCGCACGATTGGCATACCATAGTGTGTTATGACCCTTCAAGGCCATCCAAGGTCAATGATTTACATGTCATTCAAAAGCCAATACGCCACTTCCTACTAGTGATCAATAGCAACCTATGCCCTATCTTGCACCGTTTAGCCATAATAGATTGCTGGTTTGGCATAGCGGTAACGCGTTTCATCCGATCAACGAAGTTACTTTACGCTGGGCCGGGTTATTACTTTGATAAATGTACAAAACATAAGTTTATACACTTGTTAACGGCAACATTTAGGCCTAAGGACTTGCACATCAAAAACAGCAAAAATTACAAAAGGTAATATTGCCCGCATCACACTGACTGTGTGTCAATGTGTTGCGAATAATAAACCATTTCGGCATGTAACCAGCCGCTTAGGTCAACTCTAGTCTTCCATCCCTCCAGGGTAGGTGAATCAAGTACCAGCCTATCTGGCTGGGACTAAGGCGGGGCGCGTTCACCTGTGTCGGGCGGCAGGTAACACCGTGTGATCCCATACGGCAGGTGACGCTCCGTAGCTTTAAGGTGGGTTTCCCATTAAGAGCTATATTACCACCTTTAACCTTCAACCTTTAATACATCCGTGACAGACAGACGGACAGACGACGACAACCATGCCAATAGCTCGACCGTTACTTATAGGGTGTTTACACAATCCAGCAAACGTCCAGCAAACGTCCAGCATTAGCACGTGTATTTTGAATGCATTTGCTGGAAGTTTGCTGAACGTTTGCTAGATCGTGTAAACACCCCATTAAGTACGGTCGGCTAAAAATACGGCAAACACAAGAGAGAATGAGGCAACTGTTTGCAAACGTCGTCGTGTTTACACGATCTAGCAAACGTTTGTCGTCGTCTATCCGGCAGATTATTGCGCGTACTCAGCCAAGTGCCTCAGATTCGGCCACTGGCTGACATTGTGCACTTTAAATATGCACGTACGTACTTACTAACTGAAAATGCGTCAGTGAAAAATGGAGCACTTTTTATGCCTAAATATAATACAGAGCTGTAATCACCAGGCTATTACTTTGATTCTTTCCTCAAAATATATACGAGTGTTTTTTAATAGCTTTTGTAATCTATTACTGCACCGCACAGCAAATTCATAAAAAATCGTGTAGAAAGTTAGAATGACGCTTACCAAAAATGAAAGCGAAGTTTAAAAACTCAGCGAAAAAGCCGCTATCCGGCAGATTATTGCGCGTACTTCTATAACAAATCAACAAAAAATACCATAATCACCCTACGTTGAGAAGTTAGGCTCCATGCGTTTTTATGTTCCTATAAGCTGTTTATGTACCAGGTGGGCCAAAATGGCACCATTTTTGCAAGCCTTATAACTTACCAAATATTAACCAATTTTCAATTTTTTCAGTGTCAGAATAAAGAAAAAATTTGCAACTAGAAAGCAGTCAGAGGCCGCACACCTCCGCCAAGGCAATGTTGTTAGCTATGTGGCAGCACCATCCTCGGTTTTGCAGCGGTTTCCCTTATGCCCCATTGAAAGCAATGGTAACGAAAATTTCAAAGTGATCCAGAATCCAGAATTCCAGGAAATTGAATCACCGGTAGTTTTTGCCGTTCCCGACATGCCCTCAAAATTTCAGAAAGATCCGTCCATAACTTTTTGAGTTATTTTGCTAACAGACAAACAAACAAAGTCTGGCAAAAACATAACCTCCTTGGCAGAGGTAATAACACTCTTACTATATTATTATTATTATTTATTATTATTATTTGTCTACAATGGCAGGCTCGAGGCCCATACATCAACTGTGTCGTTACATTACCTTCAGAAATGTCAGAGTTTTAAAAAGCAACAATTGATAACAAGACGACTTCTATAACAGCACATTTAAAAAAATTAACAACGGAAAACAACGTACCTCCAAATCGAGTAAGTAAACTCAACGAGAGCTGACTAATGCATGTTACTGGGTCACATGAATGTTCTGCTAAATAACATTTTTATTGTAGTTGCTTACTTACTCACAAATACAAATACAACACGAATTTGTGCTCGAAGACTGACAGTTTAATCTAGCACCTGTTTGCATGATTACGTGTAGAGAACATATCGCCGGCTAAGCGAGTTTACCTGGTAAAATAATAGCTTGGATCATGACCTCCGACAAGCCATGCGATCACAAACCTGCAGAACAACATCATGCCGTGACTCATATATTCAAAATTTGTAACGTACACACTATAACGTCGTACCGAGTACTTGATAAACTGGAAAGCAGTCATAGCCCGCAGGTACCTCCGCCAAGGCAATGTTACTCGCCAGCTGGCGTTACCATATCCACTTTGCCAGCGGTTCCCTTATGCTCCCTTTAACGCAATGGTAACGAAAATTTCAAAGTGATCCAGACTCCAGGATTCTTGCAGGATCACACCCAAAATTGAAGCACTGGTAGTTTATGCCATGCCCGACATAACCTCAAAATTTCAGAAAGATCCGTCCATAACTTTTCGAGTTATCTTGCTCACACACAGGCAGACAAACAGACAAACAAACAAACAAAAACCGACAAAAACATTACCTCCTTGGCAGAGGTAATAACTGAAAACTGATACCGATTGGGAATGGCTTTGCCCGACACACTAAAGGAAAACTTACGACGCCTCGTAGACCCCTTAGTAAGCTGGAAAGAGAGCAAGCCATGTGATGTGACTTTGTAACATTTGTATCTCGTAGGTTTACATTATGCACGGTGCGAAAATCGGCGACCACACTACTACTGTAGGCCTACTAAGAGACCGGAAAAAGTGTAAGGTCAAATAGCGTTCTATTTACTGACATTGCGTTGTATACTTTCAACGAAAAACCAGCTGTTGCTAAAAAAGCCGACTGTACCGCCTATGTTTAAAAACCAGCGTTCGTCTTTCGGTCACGGAGAGAAAGCGATTACCCCGAGGTGAATTAAGTTAACGCTGATCAGGAAAGCTACACTCGTCCAGACATAAATGCGGGTCCATTTTTTATAACCCAACTCAACAACTCTCGTCAGGTGTTATATATCGTATTAATTATAAATAAATTACAGCCCGTATGGTGAAATGAGGGGTTGCATGAGGTCCGACGTGGTACGACAGGATAGCCGTCGAGCAACCCCATTTCCTTGTTCAGACATTTTCCCGTAAGACGTTCCGTTTAGCCACAATACATTAGTTACAGACAACAGACAGACAGACAGACAAACAGTGACGCAAAACACAATCTTGTGTGAAAGGCACGACTGTTAGTACGATTGGCCAAAAACTTGCGATGTCACATGACACATACGACCGAGTGTGCAACTTACGCGATGAAGATTGATGCGAACAGAAGACAGGACGCAACGATGGGAACCCACGACATGCCGATACGACTGGCCATGATACTGGCAGCAAACTGTGCACGGATTCCGAGCGGAAAGAAATCCACGCAGTACAGTGTAAACTATTACAAAACTATATTACTTGATAGCGCTATTCTAACTAGCTGACCGACTGAGTCGTACATTTCTGTTGCCAGCGTACAGCATTCAAGCGTCTTGCGGCCTATACACGGAGACTCAGAACATGCAACTTCATCTTTGCTGAAGACAACCGAAACAAGAATCTCGTTCTATTATAATACATTAGCATATTTATCATGCAGATTACAATAATCAGAACCAGGCTTGCCTTTACCATTGCGCGTACTTCTGCAACTGTTCTACCTTTATTTAATGTAGCATGGTTAACTAATGCCGTGTTTACACGAGGCGATCGTCGCGGCGATCGTCGCCGCGACTGTCGCCGCGATCGCTTGTAGTGAATATACGAGACGACTACTGTCTGTGGTACAATACAGCTTCCTGTCTTACTTACTTTTTTAACCCATAAATAACGCTGCTGATAATGCCTTTCGCTCGATTTTATCTATGAACATGCAAATTGGGAATTATAGTGGTGATTTATTGTTTGATGTAGATAACTGTAGATAATAAATCTATAAAATTTTGGAGCAAATCGCATATCATGCATCAATCAGTATAGGTTTCTACGAGGAGCGTTCAAAAAATTTTGTAAGTCGATATGTTTGACTGAAAAACTTTTTAGAATTTGTACACCAATAAAACGCATGTTTCTCCTAAACACGTATGAGCCTATAACGGATATGACGTCATTGTAATGTATGACGTCATAGAGCGTTAAACAAGAACGACTTGGAGTGCCAGCGCAATCGGCGTAAAATTGGGCTTGCTGTCGCATGATATTTCTGTAGTCTATCGTCGGATTTTCTAACACGAGGCCATGGGACATGTAATTGTATGAAAGTTTTAACAAGTACGTCCGTGAATTTCTCATTTGCGATTATAAATATTCAACAGCCAAAATCTGTGCTAGCCATGAAAAAACTGAAAATACTATACTTACGGGGAAAATTAGACAAAGTTTACAACTCGATAGGCTCTCGTATATTAGACTAACAAAATCCATACATTAGTAAAAGTTGTATTTTTGCCGTACTCTTATGAGTTTAAAGCAGATGTGATGTCATTGAAATTTATGACGTCATAAAGCGTTAAACAGATACGATTTGGAGTGCTAATGCAAGCAGCACAAATATACTCACGACAATTCTTTAGTCTGCTGTCTGCAGCCGGATTTACGAACGTAAGACCCGGGATATGTGATTTTGTAGAAGCTCTGACAATACATTCATGATTTTTTTTATTTGCAATATGAATACACAGTAGCCGAAATTTGCGCAGATCATTAATAAGAACTTTTCTGTTAATTACAATGTCGCGTCAGGATTTAACGTTGTCCGTAAAATTTTATTAAAAAGTTAACAGTTAGTGATGTCCGTCGTCTTTGCCAAAGGTTAAACTATTTTTACAATGTACAACCTGCGGAGCTCTGATGTGTGGGACCTGGGAGCGAGCCCCGAAGTTCTGCCTTGGATCCGGCAGTGCCCGGCACTGCAGCCCAATCCCAAAGTTAAAATTACCCAGCAAGCTGTTCGCGACTCTGGCTTCGTAACTAAGACACAGCAGAGGCTTGACTTACAGTAACTATTATCTTTTTCTAAATTTAAAAAAAAATTCTGTGGTGTTCGCTATCCAAACTATGAATGACTCAAGTCTGTGGTAGAAGCCTGGTTAAAGGGACCGATATGAAACGCCTTATGACGTCATTAATTACAATGACGTCACATCCGCTTTAAACTCACATGAGTTCCAACGAAATGTGCGTTTTATTAATGTATAGATGTTGAAAAGTTTTTTAGTCTAACATATGGACTTGCAAAACGTTTTGAACGCCTTTCGTATAGCTTAAATGCCACAGCTTCGGGCTTTAAGGCCATGGCATTATGACCAAAACCGCGGCCAAAGCCCATTATCACTGGCCTATACGTATATAGTACGTAATAAGTATAGCAAAACTATTGTAATTGGACAACATTCGTTGAAGTGATTCTCTAAGATAGAATAGCGTGTTTTCGAGACATCGTATAGGTCCAGGTGTGAGGGCGGCAGACTAACGGGTATGACAGAACGCTTGACTGCGCATACAGCGTATACAGTAATACAATGGGGAGAGGGACGGTATTGTATGATGGGTTACACGCACAGAGAACAACTTGAATTTTTCTAAAACCGCCGAAAAAACTACTATGTTAGTCGGCCTATAATCATCGGATCGCTAAAATTTACTCAAGTAGCCTACGTTTAGTCTAAATTTCAAAATTTTATACACAGTTTAATTATACTAAAAGAATGTACATGCAAACAACTATTCAAAGTTAATGTCGGCTTGTTTTAAATAAACTGGAAGACTGTTTAGCAGTGAAGGGGCCTACTGCCGTAAAACACCTGTCTGATGCCTCCATATAGTTACTGCAAGTCCGTCTGACGACACAATGTCATCGAATTGACAGAACGCAAACTGACCTTTGTCAAGACCTTTTGTCAGTGTTTGTCAGTGACTTTGTCAGTGACCTTTGTCTTTGACAAACCTTTGTCAGCAGCGATGTAGTCCCCGAGATCAAAAAATTGGTAATTTGGAGACACCTCGAGAACAAACATAGTATCGGTATATTGGTCTTTGCCGTAACAAAAAGTCGTGAGACTTCAAGACGTTTTTGCCAACAATTTCTACGAAACACTTTCGACAGTAGTCCGGCCTACCCCCTAGGATTAAGGCGGGCGCATAAACCCATGTCGGCTGGCAAGTCTGATCCCAGGACCATATGCTAGGTGACGCTTCTAAGCCATGTGACGGATTCTTATGAACAGCTGTATACGCACCTTATTTTTAACCGTTGCTGCACTGTGGGTTAGGCCTACTTGGTCATAAATGTTTATGCTGTCGTGAAAAGGTGCATATTATATTCACGGATGGCACAGGCAACGACAAGCCCATATAACTTGCCTTACAATAAAACGTCATTAGTCAACGTCAACAGTACCCCTACACGCAGGCGTCTAGTTTAGCGAAGCATAACACTGTGTTGTACCGCTGTAGGCTACGTTAGACAGGTTTAACGCACACAGGCGTATAATGGTTGGGTAGCATTTCGCCTAATCGCATTTCGCCTAATCCCATTTTGCCTCATCTTTTTTGATAGGCGGACCAACAACAACGACTTGCTTTGTCGGTTTTTGCTTCTTTGACAAGCTTTGTTTTGTCGTTCATCATTTTTTCTGTATTATTTTTTTGGCCGACCGTAAGTAAGTATACGACTCATTTCGCCTACTTATTGGGAAATTTCGCTATAAACTTTTTAGCACAATACCCTTTCTAGTGTTTCAACAGTTTAACTATAAAACACTATTGTCTGCAACAAGTATCATTTTGTTATCTGGTGACCATGCGTTTGTGGTGGCGGGAAAAACTGGTTAATGGCATTTGTCAGGTGGCAGCATTAGGCCTATTTGTTGAATATATTTCTTTGTTTGCTTGTTAATCAAACCGCCCGAAACTTTAGTAGAATCCCTGCAGTCTTATGTTTCGGTGCGTGTTTTTTTTCAATGCGATATCTCCTAGCGCCGTTGGCCGATCGTTGTGAAACTTTGCCGCATGATGGAGAGTTTGTTCTATTTTATACTCTTGGTCCAAAAATTTTGGAGTTCTCCCTGAAAATAATTTACTGGCTTAAACATTTGAGGCAATGTCGGACAAAAAACAAATTAGTCTAAATAAAAATTACATTACAGCTGCAATAATAACAGCGATTAATAGAAAAGTAATCAAC
>Ga0209367_1002818_pt1 | contig 23247 bp, 11 predicted proteins | sample WorMetLIZISLAND2_FD_187412 | JGI IMG/M metagenome (GOLD analysis project Ga0209367, IMG submission 187412) | Marine gutless worms symbiont microbial communities from Max Planck institute for Marine Microbiology, Germany - Olavius geniculatus... ... | reverse complement strand
GGGGGGGGGGGGGTGTAGGCTTGTGAGCTGAAGCATCTGTATTTTTGTGGGTTTTGGTTATTCAGACGTCATTCGTATACCTACACCACTGTTAGATGGCGCCAGAGACATAACACGTTGTGTTTTATGTTAGATTGTCGTTTTATGTTAGGTTGTTGTTTCTGCAGTGACTGTTATGCTGCATTAATTGATTTTCAATTTTTTCCATCAGTAATGCTTCTTGGAACAGTGTTAAGAACTGATTAGGTTTGGGCTTTGAAAATTAAAGGTCACTGATAGTCTGACATAGGCACATATAGAGACGTGCTGAATTCAGTTCATACCTGCATACGTAAGACCAAGCAGAATTCATTGGTGTGAGTAAAAAAATTCTAGGCCTAACCATCTAGTTCATGAAGCATATCACAATTTGTTGGTTTTGTTGCATTATAATTTGTAAGATACTCAGTATACAGGTATATTTTAAAGTTGAATCGCTCTTGCAATGCCAGTGATTCTGTTTGTTGCTGCACACTTCTCCCTCTGTCCTCTTGTCTGTCTGTCACATTCGTGCTTCCTGCTTAAGTCGTTGCATGGCAGGTGCCCTTATAGGGTCCAATGACTCATTGTATTAGAAAGGGGTTCATGGCCCCCAAGTGAAGGAGAGATTTGTAACCCCCAATCAAAACATGCAAGTGCCAGTTCTATGTTGCCACCTGGCAAATACAAACGAGGAATGCTTTTATCTTCACCAAATTACTTTGGTGTATGTAATTTATGTGAAGGTGTAATATAGTCGGAACAACTTCAGCGTCTGTTATTGTTTGAATGCAGTTATTAACGTGCTGATGGAAGAACGTGCTCAGAATGACCTAAACGATGTTTCATTAGATACGCTTCTTGACGTTGTACGTCAAATATGTCATCGAAAGCTGAAGTGCACATTTGAACGTATCTTTGCAAGTTGTCGTCAGCAGCGTAAAAACGTCAGTAGAAATGGTCTTAAGGCAGTTCTTGAAACAGCAGTGAGAGAGAAGAAAGTTGAAACGAGAGTGACAAACAACTTACCATCATACCGCTTGCTGGTATCAAATGAGTATAGAGTAATTGGTGAAGTTTTAACGACGGAGGTGGCAGGCAGTAATACAGGAGTTTGTGATTCTGTGCAGAAAGCAGTTTTCAAACGTAAAACTCGACCTGTGCTGCATCATGCTCGGAGTGTCGGTTTAAGAAGGAAAACTCGTCAGAAACGAGGAATTTTGTCGGGAGTAAAGAACCTTCATCACAAAAGATACAGGTTACGCTCATCTGGAGAACTAGTTGTTGCGGCTGCGGACAAGCCGTTGAGAAAATCACGGAAAGGTTGCAGTATGCGTGCCAAGGAGGCGGATTCTGAAAGGCAAGTAAGACTTAGTGTAAGTGATTGCAACGACAATGCTGCAGTGAATGCTGCAAACAAATCATTCACATTTTCTGAGTTTGAGCCATCAGAAAATCTGCATCAGAATACTACAGAAGCTTCTCGCCAGGAAAAAAGTATCAGTAGAAGAAGGAAAGGTGTTTTAGCTGTAGCAGAAAAAACTGCGGTCCAGGATCGTGCAAGAAGTCGAAGAAGTGTCCAGGCGGAAGATACAACGGCTGGCAGATCAGCAGTGGTGAACAGTCGTCATGCTGGGAGACAACCAGTGGTGAATTTGCGTCGAGTTGAGTCGTTTATGGTTGAAGAAAGCGATAGAAGGCCGAATGCATTGGATGACGGACGTATTTCGGGTGCAGTGGACGGCAGTGAAGAAGACACTGATGACAGCAGTGGCTTCTCGGCAATCACAAGAAACATACCGTTTCACCAGCTTGATTCAGCATTTGCAGTTCACGGAAACAGTTTCAGTGAGGTAAAGAAAACGCTATTGTGACTGCTCTGGTTACCAGTAATCAGTTTTTGACGCACTACAGCTATGCTTTATAGGGCGTCTGTGACACGATTGTTGTCCGCATGTCTGTCCGTCTGTCCGCGGGTAACAGAATGACCCGCCCTGGCTAACGGGTGGGTCTTAGAGGCAAACTTCTTGCACGAATAATCAGCCCTGTGTTGAGGCTTTCTGCTTACAAAATTTGGGGGATGCAGTGCAAAGGGAACATATTCAAATTTGGAGTTCAATGGAGGGGTTAGTAAAAGTGTGCATTTTTCAAGGAAAAACTGGCCATATCTCGGAAACGGTGAGAGATAGAATCAAGGTTACTGTTAATCACTAATAGGAAATCGCGTACACTCTTGCAGATGAGATGAAAATCATCGACCTTGGATAATCTTGAAGGTCAGTACTGTAACAGGAACTGTATAGACTGTAGTGCGTCTTTCCTAAAGCGATAGCTGGGCTTTTTGTTAATGTCTCGTTTGATGCTTTGTCTTGTGTATTGTGAGCTTAGTTTAACAGGCGATCGGGACTTGCAGTATTGTTGGCATAATTTGCTGCGTGATAGTGCTGTAATGTGGCATCACTGATAGGTTAGATGTGTTGACACCTTGTGTTAGAAAAAATTATGTTATAATTTTTACTGTTTATCATATGCTTTTAGACTGTTTACCGCAGTCTCTAAAGGAGTAATTTTATAATTTTTGGGTATTATTATTCACTTAACGAAATGATATTCAAATTATTTAGTTTTCCCTGGCATGAGAAATATGGCAAAGTGCAAGCGTAGCGTTCTTGCGTGCTAGGTGACTTGATTATTGATTGGGAAACTTTGCAAAACGTGAAACGCCGTGAATGAGTAGCCTGTATGTGCTAACAGCAGATACTGTGTGATGACAGGGTACAATGCGTTGTGACGTTGACAATATGCACGGCACACCAGCCTCTGCCATTGGCACCGTTCAAACGATCTGTAGTAGTGCCAGTAATGTGTCAGGTATTACACATTGCACCGAGCTGATTTTCTCAGCGACACATCAATGCACATACAGTGAATCAAATCCTGTGAGAAGTGTGCTGATTTTTTTTCTATCAGGAATCAGCTTGATTATTGTATTGTGACGACTCATCTGTGATGATAGATTGCATTGAATGTTTCCAAACCCATGTCTTTGAACACTCTGTATGTCCTCAGAGTTTTTTCTTCAGATTATTTTTGGAAACCCATCTTCCCAGTTTTCGCTGTTGTTATTTGTTTGATGCTACTGCTTGCATAGTTTTTAAAGCCCAGTGGCGGTTTTGACTGCAACATCTGGAGGCATGGCCCTATGGCGAGCCTATAACTTGGGTTAAATGGTTAAATGCTATAGATCTTCATAGGAAACCTATCTCAAAGCTACGGAGCGTTACCCGCCGTATGGGATCACACAGTGAACACAGGTGAACGCGCCCCGCCTTAACCCCAACCAGATAGGCGTACTCAATTTACCTTTCCCCCTAGAGATGAAAAGCTGAGTTGACCTAGGCGGCTGGTTACATACCGAGATGGTTTACCTGCCTGCAGGCAGTCACCCATCTAAGTACTAACCCGGCCCGGCGTAAAGTAACTTCGTTGATCGGATGAAACGCGTTACCTCTGCCGCAAGCCAGCAGGTCCAGGCCCTGATCAGGAGGTCAGGGGGGCAAAGCCCTTCCCCTGAAGCTGAAGCAGTTTTGGTTTTTGGACGTTCACTGGAAGCCGAAAATCTGCTCACTTTTCTACAATTTTGAAACAAAAAGAAATAAAACATTTATGTTATCTTTGCAAAAAAATCATACGTGGCCACGCAACCGGGGGGGAGAGGGGGAGCTGGTCGGCTGGAGCAAAACTGGGAGGCTTGTGCCCCCCCCCTACCCGCGCCTACAACCGCCACTGTTTTAGCCGACCATACTTAAGTAATGATCGAGCTTATGATACGAGTTGTTGTCTGTCTGTCTGTCCGTCGTCGTCTGTAACGGATTTAATGTGGCTAAGCGTTAGGTCATAGAAAAAAAAACTTTTACATGGATAATTATTTTTAATTAGCTATGTGTCTTATACCTAGGCATTCAAAATTTCAGCGATGTAGCGCAAGGGGAACATTTTCATATTTGGGGTTGAATGTATAGAGGGTAGGAAAGATGCGCATTTTTCAATGGAAAACTGGTCATATCTTGGAAACGGTGGGAGATACGCCAAGTTTACTATTAATCACTAATAGGAAGTGGTATGCGCTCTGTCAGATGAGATGAAAATCATTGACCTTGGATGACCTTGAAGGTATGTTCGGCTATCCTAGCGAGAGTTGGGTTTCTTGTTCTTAATGTGTTGATACTTAAACGTGATTTTTGTGTTTAATTGTTGTGGTGTATAGTTTAAGTTCAGAGCATGATTCTACTGTTACATTTTGATTATTAAATGCTCACTACTGTCAAAATTGTCAGCCATTTTATAGTTAAGAATTGTACATTTCTTGATGCTTGTAGCTGCCACTTAGGGCAGGTTTTTCCATTGCTAATCAAATTAAATTTGATCTCTGATTTACTGATCTTCGATTAAGGTCCCGTTTTTCCATGCACATTTGATGGCCAATCAAACTGATCTCCGATCAACTTTGGGACTTGATCGGAAATCATCTTAACATTGATCGTTGCAACAAAATATAAATGATATGAGATTTTAACATGCACAGAAAGAATGTTTAAGGTCCCTTGATCTGAGCGTATATCAATAACTGTTTTTCCATCGCCAATTAGCGACTAATCGTCCATCAAATCTCCCATCAAGTTGATCGCTGAATATTGGCGGATCAAGTCAGATAATTGACGATTAAACGTGACAATCTGCAGTTCGTTGCTTATCAAAATCTGGAAATTGGTTTTCAAGTTACAGTTGAAAATGTCCGGGATTTTTTTTAAGACACAGTGTATAATAACCATGGAAATTCTTTGTACTTGAAACAGCTGACTGTGGTGTGAAGTCGTGTGATTTATTTTTAGGTAGCTTTTGTAATATAATTTTTAACTAGTTTGGCTTTATAAATTTATGTGAAATATTATAAGTAACTCGTGTCTTTAACGTTATTGCTGACTGCTTGGTTGTGTGCAATGTATTTGGCATTCTTTGTGTATGTTCAGTCATTTTTGAGATAGCACTGTGTTTGCTGTTTTGTACATATAAAACTTATAATTTGAGAGAAAGACTATACAATAGGCAGCTTCCATCCAAACTGCATTTCATATCGCATAAGTTGTATTTTTTAATACAGGTGTCATTTAGTTTACCAAAGACATATCTTGTGCTTGTTTACAGCATACAATTGCACTTTGACAGTGATTTTTTTTGTTAAAGAAACTTTGATTTTTGATTCGAGGCGCAAGTTGAGTGATTGTCATGAACTCAGGTCACCACTGTTTAAAAATGCTATTCCGTCATCTCGATTAAACTTGAATAGTTTTGTCACCTGAGAAGATCTTCTTTGCTGATGTTAATTGAACAGATTTGTATGTTTGCAGGGAGCGCACTCAATGAGTCATCCACGCGTGTAATTAGCGCAACAATGACAACGTCTGACAGTGGATTTAGTGACAAAGAGTGAGTAAACTTGCAGACGTTGTCTTATTTCTGTATGTATTTATGTCAGTAAGTAAGCAAGTAATTTATACAGCGCGTTAATTGTTACTGTAACAACCTCGAACGCGCTTGATACCACGGGGCCTGGGGAAACATTCTCGTGGGGGCCCGTCTGGGAAGAGCATTTTTGAATTTTGTTTTTTAATATGGCGCATTCTGGTGTACTTTTTATGTTTGAGCGACGGCGGGGCCCCCAAACGTTGCGGGCCCGGGGTAACTTCCCCCTTTTTCACTGTTTCCCCTCTTCACGGGCCTGTATGTAGGTGACGGCGCCTGATATTGTGCTGTGGTATCACAGTGTGTACGTGACGTTAGAAGTTATTTTGATTTAGAAGTAATATTTTTTTATATGATAAAGGCCATTAAACTTTTGTTTGTCAAAAAGAAATGCCTTACCAGTAATGTTACTTGATCAGTTGATGCTCATGCGAGTAGTTTATTGTTGTGGTTTGTCAGGTTAATTTAGTTAGTGAACTTATTGTATAACTAACCTTGCGGTCACAGTAGGTATATATTGCCATTCAAAGCATGGTTAGAAGATAGGATTCAAAGTTTGCAAATAGAATGTTAAATTAGCCACATTTACCATGTTGCTTTCTGTGTAGATTGTTGCACACTTTTGTTGTGCAATCACGTTTAAGTTAATTGTTTTATTTATCAAGTTGTACTGCTGCCATTATGTCTTACTGCCTGCCCCCTTTGACATGCAATATTAGGAAATTTTGTTCAAAGTATGTCTAAAATTGTAGTTGTTAAGCAGTGTGGGCCATAGGCGCAAACAGTGTTCAACAGGGCCTCATGCACCGTAAACATTTTTTGAAAATGTACAGTTTTTCACCCAGGGGCTTTTTTCGTATTTCTAAGCAAGCTTTTGCTAACTAAAGCTGTGCATTTTGCATTGTAGAAATGTAACACCAGACACCGCCAGCTGTGGTTTTTCCTCGTCCGTGGTGGAGGAACAGTTACGCTTGGACAGCAATTCAGCTGGTGCTGCTGCTTTAGCTGTGGTGACTTCCGTCGCTAGCTCTGGTGACAGCGTGCGTGATGTGATCGGTACAGGAAATGGGCTGAATGATATTCGCCGGGCCCAGGGTGCCAAGCTGCTAACGTCACCAAAGACGCGCATTCGTCGGACTCAGCTCAAGATGCTGGCCGACAACCTGAGTAAGTTCTACGCTCCGGCGTCGACTGGCGGCAAGCGGCGCGAACTGCTGGCTCAGCGACGCAGTGCAGTGGACACGGAACGCTCTGCACGCGAGCTGCAGCTGGAAGTCATACGCAAGCAGGTTTCACTGGTTGAGAAGCGTAAGAAAGCGGAACTGGAACTGGCTGCTGCTGCTGTCGCTGCGGCTTCCCAGGCTCATATACCTGATCCGCATTCAAGCCGTGTCCATACTGGCACTGATGCACGTACCAACAGTTTGTCGAAGCCCAAGTTCAGAAGGGCTCCGCTGAAATCTCACTTGAATAGAAAGCTGCGTTTATGGCAAAACAAGCGCGGAAAAATTGCTGTACGACATACGAAAAAGTTAGCACAAGCGTCCAGAGAACGTGATGCGTCATCCAGTTTGAAAGGTGCGTTGTTTTGCATTTTGATGAAATATTTATTGATAGTAGGCTATAGCATTCAGATCCAGCGCGTCCTAGATCCAAGTATGTTAGCGTCGCTGTTTGAAATTCATCATCATCGTCTTCAGTTTATTTAACAACAGAGAATTCTTGCAGAACATGGGATTAGTTAATTAACAGAGTTGTTCAACTTAATCAATTAACTGCTGTTGCATATGTTCCACGCATAGTGTGAGCATGTCTGTGAGTTTATACTGAATTGTTATTATTTCTAATTTTTTGTACTACCAATATTTGGTGAATAAAAGCTGTGTAAGTTAATGATTTTTTTTGTATTGTAAGCAGTGTTAAGCTTATTACTGTGTGGTTTTAAGTAGGGCTGTTACAATTTACATGTACAGGGTGGTCCAAAAAGTGACACCTTTTTGGTATTTGAGTTTTGACGATTGTTAGATGCATTTGCAATCACACGTGCATCCAGACAGAACACATTGTTGATCATGGCCATGAAATAGTACATTTCAACACGGTCTACATTGTATTATACCTCGTTATAAGTTACATTCCCATGATACACTGCAGACCATGTTGAAATGTATACAAATTAACTGCTGCAGGAAAAGCCCAGCAGCAGACGAGATATTACAAAGTGTATCAGACGAAGAACGTGATTGAAGAGCGTGAGAAGGTGCACTATGAACGGCCAAGAATCACTGATGAAGACATCGCGCAGTTTGCATTGTGTCAAACTAAAGCTGCCCAGGTATGTCCGTTATTAGGCCTACATTGTTGGATACCATATCCTGTATATACACTGTGGCGGTATTCTGCCTTAGCTGGTTGACACTGTCGCATTACAGTTTTGTACAGGGTGGGCCAAAAAAAGTAGCCCCCTAAAGTTTTTGCTGTTTTCTCAGCAACTGTTTAGAATTTTAATCTGAAATTTTAGAGGATTATTTACTGAAACGTCCTACATCTAACTGCCAAGTGAAATATGATTCTGTTGAAAAATGACGAAGTTTTAGACTTTTTAACATGACCGCCTGCCTATTTTTTAGCATAAAAATGTTTCAGCTAATAATACTATTAAATTTTCAAAAACCGGTCATCACATTACTGCCAATGATGTAACATGAACGTTTTGATAAACAGTAATTTATTTTGTTTAGAAATATTAAATTGTCGTTTCTTTAAAGCAATCGGTAGGCAGTCATGTTAAAAAGTCTGTAACTTCATCGTTTTTCAATAGAATCACATTTTACTTGGCAGTTAGATGTAGAAGGTTTTGATAAATAAATCTGTAAAATTTCAAATTAATATTCCAAACAGTTGCTGAAAAAACAGCAAAAAACTTTTGGGGTCTACTTTTTTTGCCCCACCCTGTAGTATAAATTTTTCATCTTCATATTACTTAGAATGATTTGTTGATGGTTTTTCTTTCTTTTGCATTCCATGCAGGTCATAAAAGCTGTAAAATCCGCCCAACAAATTGTGCGTGGAGAAACGATTTTACATCATTGCTAAGAGAAAATGTTGAAGAGAATAAGTTGAAACTAAAACGTATAAGATATTTTTGGGCAGGCAGCAAGGTGTGTGTTAACTGAAAATGCATGAGACTCATCCAAGATGCCTTGGCATATTGGCTTTTGTTTAGTCATAACTGTTTTTAGTTAAAGCATGACACTATAATGTATACATGTCTAACAATGGTGCTGAACCTTTGTGACTGGTCTGCTGTTGCAGAAGAGAACACTTACAGGTGTTGTCAATGATCACAGTGTCACTGATCGTGATAGTCTCTGTCATGCTCAGATTGTTGTTGGAAAACACAAATTCTCAACGCCGTATGTGTGCAGCTATTACTACTCAGTTCGGTGAGTTATGTAACGATTTTTCTTTTTGCTTATACGTCTGAGTATCAAGCACACCACATCGTTCAGCATTAAACTACATCACAGTGTGAATCATGATACTTTTAATGACAGTCTTACTAATTACTCACTTCTGAGTGGCACAGTGTTTTCGACTTATATTTTATAAGGTAGTGTAGTGACAGTTTGTAGATGTGGCTGGATCTTTAGTTACTGCTTATTGCAAATTTGTCAATATTTGGTGTTGTATAATCCAATTTTGGTGGTTGCTTTTTCTGATTGACAGCTTCTTTAATGTATGCCAAGTCATTTTGTAGCATAGTCATCAGGTATTATTCTTTTGCTGTTACTATTTTTGATTAGTTTCAGTTACTGCAAACTGGCTAAGAGAGACAGGCCTAATTAGTGTGATTGCAGTAGGTGATAGGTGCAGCTTGTGATATTGTGTGTGCAGAAACAGGACATTATTCTTCTGTGAGTTCTGTTTTGTGCCGACGGAATCAGTTCGCACACTTCGTCGACATCAAGTATGTGTGTTCTTCTGCTAATGGCTTGCTGCTCTTTTTCTCTTCATAAGCACATCAACAGTTCGTAATTCAGTTACTAGCAGTTGACAAAATTTGCAGCTGCATAAACTCGACTGCAAAAGTGGAGAAAGTTTGCTTGGTATGACGAGGTTGATTTGTTCTGATTGCTGTAATGCAGGAGTTTCCCAAATGTTTTTTAATGGAAGACCTCAAACCAAATGTTTCTGTTTGAGGTTTTCCATTATAGAATTTTTAAAAATATTAATTAGACAAAAACATGTCATTAAGTAAACACTGACTTCATTTAAAGATGTGTGTTTTTCTGCAATAATTACATCACAAATGTCTGATGTGGAAGATCTGGTTATAATGAATTAGCAACAAGGATATGCTGCTAAATTTTCATGCTGTCAGCTATGGAGGTGGGGCAGTTTAGCTTTATTCTGAATTTTGTGTTATTGTCAACTAGTTCATTGTTTGTAGTCTTTGGCCATGTAGTAATTTACACTTGATTACTGTGCAGTCAGGTCATTCTGATGGTGTTTGATGCCTTTATGTAGTATTGAGAACTCGAGACTAGAAACTCAGTCCATTCTGTATATGCTCATAAACTAAGATTTTTGTTGTACTTTTTAAATACCATCATCATCATCATTTCTGGCAAGCACCACTAAGAGTGCGTAGCGCTGAACGTAGACATCAATCTCCAGAGTGGACGGTTCTGAGCCAAGTCAACTGCGTCGTCCATGTTAAGGTCACTGGATTTCAGATCCTGCTGAATGGTTTTCATCCATGTAATACGAGGACGTCCCAGTGGTCTCGTCCAGTTTCCTGCGGGGGAAGCTGGGGGGGACTTTTTAAATACGCATGACAAAAATGTTACTATGTCATGTACGGTATGTACTGAGTGATGATCGACTGCTTCATTATGGCGTTGCAGCAGAAATGCAGTCTTCATCAGCTACCTGGCAATGAAGTCTATCGGAAACAAGATCTCAGCATATTTGCCATTGATGGGAGTGTCGGGGCAAACATCTGCTGTGGTCTCAACCAACTGGCTCAGTTCTTCAGCAGTCATGCCTCGCTCTGGCATGACCCTGCTCTGTACATCTATTATGTTCTGTATCGTATGCACCAGAACGATGGATGCCAGTTCATCGGATATATATCTAAGGTGGTTCAGTCAGTTTATCATAAGGCTTTATGTAATCTGTTTTGATTTGGCTAAAACTTGTAATATCATTTTTCACCCTTTCACTTGTAGCGTGTTGTTGAGCAATTTCTTGCTCAGCTGGATGTTTGATGCTTTGACTTTGTATACTTTTGACGATTTTATTGAAATTTTCAAGTGAATTATGTATACTAACGTAGTGCAGCACAATAGTGCTGACACTTTTGTAATGGCGATGAGTGTTATGTATAGGAAATGGTGTTTGCTGCTATGATATAGCAGCAATGTTGGTTAAAAAAGTAACTGGGTAGAAACTCTGATGGACAGTTGTGGATTTCTGACAGAGGAGATTATGGGTGCTCAAAATTTCAATTGAGGCCTTAAATTTTCCCAAAATCGGTTTTTCATCTCCAAATTTTGTATTTTGGATAAACATTTTCCAAGAGACAAAGATTTAGGGTGGGCAGTTGACTCCCTCTACCCTCTGTTATGACACTACTGCTGTCATATCTATGTGTATTTTTCTGTCTGTTTCTCCTATCCAGCCACGTGTCATTCGTTGAATTTGTGCATCTTTGATACGTTTCTTTGCATGACATGCCAAGTTCTAACCATTCAATGAATGGCTGATGTGTTAGATTTTGACACTGAGAAGTATTTGTTTGGAATACGCTGTAGTTGAAGCAGCCAGCAAACAATGATGTTGTGTGTATTCTGGTACTGCCTTCGTATCAAAGATGTGGCTATGAAAAATTCCTCTCTGAATTGTGTAAGCTTTGATGTTTGTATTTTTTCAGCTAAAATAAAGATGCTGTTTGTGTGCATTTGTGGTAGTATCATTGTAGCATGCTATGATTTTGTTGAGCATGATTAAAATATTTTGATAGTTAACTTTGCAAAGGTGAAGTCGTGTAGAATGTAGGACTTAACGATCAAGTTCTTGATAATTTTGACGAAAAGCTAAATCCTAATAGTCTAAAAAATACGTTTTTTAAATAATCAACTTTGTCAGTTGTCACAGACATACTGAGAAAGTTGCAAGCGATTGGATTTTTCATTTAGTCCTTTGTTAGTGATGTCGTGATTATGCAGCATTTTATTTACTTCACTTTTTCAAAATTTATTGCTTAAAGTTGTTTTAGTCCTTAGAATTTTTAAATAATTGATTGTGATTATTCGTTACTGCTGTGACCCAAATGTTGTGATTTGTTTTGATCTATACCACTGACATGAATCTGTGATCAGCGACCATGTGTTCTCCATTCCTCTGGCAAGAAGTTGAAACAGTCTTTCTTCAGAAGTGATGTCATCAAAACAAAACTCCGGATTTATGTGTTTTTGGCCTCTTTTCCATAGTTGACTGTAAGATGACTGTCGTGCGCTGGAATTTTTCACTTTTAATTGTTAATGTATTGCAATGCTGACTGCACTGCAGGTAATGAAGTGTGTCAGACTGATGGCCGTAGCAGGTCCGAAGCATCTGCTGAGTCGTCACTGTGGCCGGCCATGTCCATTGGCAAATCAGTTGTGCTCAACTATCTCATGAACAGTTCTGAACAGACTCAGCTATCTACAGCTGGTAAGTTGCTTTGTGTGCCATATTGTCGGCTGCATTGTATGAACTGTTTGTAAAGTATGTACTGTAGATATTTATTCATCTGTCATTTGTTAAATTCAGTATTGAGTAGAATTCTGTGTCGGACATTTGTGATTAGTGTAATACAGATGGTAGTAACTTGGTGATTAATATGCATTACCGTCTAAAGCTTTTAATAAATGCAAACAATGAACCATAATTGAGATGCATGTTGATAATACAGTAAGTTTTCTGCCTTTTATACAGTAGCTTTGCATCTGCCAGTATTTGTAGCAGAAATAATGGACTGATGTGAAAGTTAGCGCAAGTTTCATTGCTACGCTTAATTTAAAGTTGTATTTGGGTGAGGTATTGAGAAAGTGTACAGTAAACTGTAGGCTTTGTTTTAATCACAGCAGAAGTTGTGTCGTTTCAGAGAAGAACAGTCGGACAAGTCCTCGAGGTTTGGGTCAGAGTCCGAGGTTTTCACCTGGAAGGTTGTTAGCGAGGGTGTGCCAGTGTTGTGAGGACAGTAGCCGAGCAACTGTGCGCAAGCGTCTAGCCAGTCAGCTTAGTTCAGCTGGTGATGATGATGGCACAGCTGTCACAGAGTACAAGCGGATGAGATACAACATTGATCCCGGCATTGGTTCAACAGATGGTCCAACAGCTGTCATTGGAGAAGTTGTCAAGAGGAGTAGGGGAAGACCTCGCAAAGTAAGCTGCCTGCTGGTTATGTACAGAAGTGTAACGTTTATGATGTGGCCATGACCTTGACTTTGACCCCTACGAGCATGCTTCATTCATGTATCCCAAATTCCACTATGCTGACCTTGTAACACAAGTCATTAAAGTACACGACACAAATCATGTCGCTGACTTTCATGATCTGTGTCCGCAACAAAGTCACTTTATTGCAGACTAAATTCCATTAGAGCGATACAAACCGGTTTGTCGCAGACTTGTTAGACTTTGTCGCAACCATCTCGACATGTTGAGATGGTTTGCGTTTGCGACCTTTATGATTTGTGTCTGTGATTTTCCCCACGGGGAAGTTTCGGTGAAAGTCGAATTTGGGCTTATGCAACCATCATAACAGGCCATAGTACAAGTCTTGCCATCCAGCACTAACTAACGCTGATTGATTGCATTGATCGAGTTGTTATATTTTTACGCGCAAAAGCAGCTACTGCTTTCATCGCATCTTAGCCATCGCAATTCTGTCCGTCCGTCTGACTGTCTGTCCGTCCGTCCGTCACACGGGTGGGTCATGCAAAAGCGGTGCAAGCTAGAATTACCAAATTTTTACCATCGGCTGCACGTAACTATCGTTATGCGATCCAGATAGAGAATTTGGTATTTGCATGAACACCCCAATTTTTAGCTAAACTACTGAACCGGAACTGCTATAGGCTTTTGTGCATCTCATGAGCATTAGCTCAAATTTCTTGTTAATTTAAGATTGGCAAGAACAATCACAAAACTGTGTGTGATACAGTGACAGACTGAGTTAAACCATCATTTTGTAATTTTTGACATCCGGGCACTCTGACGCTCTGGCCTTAAATGTCAAAAATTACAAATGACTGTTTAACCCACTCTCCCAAAGGGATGCTTTCAGCTGTACCAATCTGGCAACCGTGAGTGTTGGGGGGTTAATGATGAGACAAATTGATGTGACTGTCTAATTTTCTGCAGCTATTTTTTGAAGTGTGTCTGTAAGCCATGGCTAGCCGCCGTAAACTGTCAGTAGTCTTAAGCCGTGGTGTAGGTGTCAAAATAAGTGTGGAATTAGGGGTTATAATTATTATGTTGTGACTTAAGCCAGCTAGCCAGTGGTAAGGATTGTAAGCTAGCCATCTGAGACTCTAAGCCACGGCTTGGGGTCTAATTGTGAGTGGATATTGTAGTGTTGACATTACATTTGTGTATTCCACAGAATCAGTTGAGCCGTGACATCACACCATTGCAAAGTCGTACGAGTCGCTCTTCTGCTTCTGTGTCTAAAGGTTGGCACTAGAAGGATTTGCTATGAGATTATCATTTTAAATAGTGGTAAAAATTTATTTCATTAATTTTTTTTAACCCAGTCTACTTGAGTAGCAACAGTATCCATAGTATTTGCACTAGCAGTTGTAGCATATGGTTTACATGCTGCATGTGGTTTAGTTTTCATAGATGTCATTATAAGTAGCACAGATATACTGGTACATGCATGGTAGACAGAGTTGAAAACCTGTTTTGAAGCCCTACTCAGTGCGTTTTGTTTTTTTGGATTAAAGCTTGGTTTTTAAGAAGCCCAACTTGAAGGGTTTTGGAGTTTTCATGAATTCTATATTATTAGAATGAATCCTGCCAGATAATGTCTTCACCAGACAAATATGCAAACATGTGCAATAAAACATTTCACTATTAGTGGAAAACGAAACTAAAATTGGATTAGCAAAACCCACTGGGTTTGTTGAGTATGTGTCTGGGTGTCTCAACGCAGTGATGGTGTTGTCGTGTGTGTGTGTGTGTCAGCTGACAGGTGTGGCAGTCTAGGCAAAGGTTCTAGCTTATATCCTCAGGCCCCTGCAGTTGACTCCGGTGCACGTAAACATCAGAGGCCTGCAGGTGCTGCTGCTGAGGCTGACCATGTGCTGATGCAACGGCCCAGAAGTGGTCGGATTGGTGACAGAAGATCAGTGGAACATGCAAGAACTGGTGACGATTATGGCAGTGAACAAAAGGTTGCAGATGATCAAGGTGAAGCAGCGCCAGGTGTGCCAGTAAAAAGAGGCAGAGGCAGACCAAGAAAGGTGAGCAACTAAATAATAAGACGAAAATAAAATTTCATTAAATCACTTTCTTGGCTGAGTTATAGTGACTGTGAGTACAATTCGTTATTTATTTGGCGGTGGAACAGTCTCTTGTGAATGCAGTTGCAGAAGATCTCCTGTGTCAGGTGGCAGGTAACTTTGTGTGATCCTTATGGAATGTGACACTCAAAGGTGACAGTTTATGAAGGTGGGTTTTTGCAAAGAGCTATATACACATTCTTTCACTCTTTTGTATCAGCTGAAGTAATGCCTGAATGCATTGTGTGTATGTTGTAGCATCCGTTAGTGCCAGTTGGTGGAGTTTGCTCAGACCAACGCAAGAGTACAGCTGTAGCCCAGTCACAGGCGGGTCGTTATGCGCTCATCAACAGTGTCGCCGGTCCGTCTGTCTGCATGACGACCACAGCAATGACAGGTGGAGTGGTAAAGCGTTATTCAAACAGTGTCAGTCAGTCAGCCCAGTCTGATAACAGCTTTGATGCTGATTTTGGTGACGTGGAACCAGATTCCAGTCCAGGCTCAGTGGTGTACAATGATGAGGATGATGATGATGATGATCTGAATGCTGGTGATGCAGTTGTCTCAGCTGCCGTCAGTACATTTGTTAGCAGTGCCTCAACTGTGACACTTCTGCAGACACCCATGACACTTGTGCAGCCTCCCGTGATGAGGGAAACATTGAGTGCAACCACTGCCTTTGGTGACGCTGCCATGCATACTAGTCTTCCTGTATTTAGCTCCATAACAAGAACAACTGATCTTCTGCCCAAATCATCTTTTCCTCTGACATGTGCGCAGTTCCCTTTACCAGGCAAGCACAATGCAGACATACTTAGTTCTGTTTTACTGCCGCCGTCAACCAACGGCCTCAGAGATTACGTTGCACCGGTGATGGCAGCTGAGTCTAGCACTCGCGGCATTCACTTTCTGCCATCTACTGCAGCGGCACTCTGTGATACGTCAACTGTCTCATCGCCTTCATTTGCGCGATCTCTCTGTGCTGCTATCTCCACTTCAGCAACACGTCCACAGCAGCAGCAGCAGCAGCTGGAGTCCAACCTGACAGCTGCTGGTGGTGACAGCTGCAGTTCTGTGGACCGACATGTTTGCAGCATGTCTGTGTCGAGCTTAGCGCCGATGCAACACAACGCAGTTGTGACTTCGTCAACTCCGGTGATGGCTGATGTGTTGCAAGCACAGTTGGACCAAGGCAGCCTGTTGTCTGCTGCCAGCTTGCCCATTGTGCGCACTGCTAGACTGACTGATCATACAGAACTTCTCAATGCCCTTTTGTCTCAGGCACAGTTGGTAATTCCACGAACAGAAGCATCGGCAGGCTCGCCTGCACGTCAGCAGATGCTGCCGAATGAGCTAAGTGTTCCAGTTATAGTTCTTAACCTTGGTGCCGGGAGTGGGTCACTTCCAGCACTTAGTTGTGCTGCTGTTCTTCCTCCGAGTGCATTGCAGTTTTTGAAGATATCAGCCTCGAACGAGTCATCCATCGTTTCGTCTCCAGCAAGTGTATCTACAGTCTCAGCGCCTGGTGAGGCCAGATCTGCTATGTAGTGTAGTGTTTCGCAAGTTGTTTTTTGTTGCATGATTTTCCTATGCTTTAAAATGTTGTGTTAATACATGCTTGTTTATATCTTGAAACGATTGGTGCAATTTGTGACTTGTTTGAAGTGCATAATACTCACGATGTCATATTTGTTGTTTTATTTTTTGTTTTGGTAGTTGTTTAGAAATCTGTATCTCGTTTGTTGTTCAGAGTCCTTCATTTAGCTTTATGTGCTTTTTTTTGGCATTACTAGAAACAACTTTGTTTAAATGATTTAAGGTCAAATTTAGTTGACAGTAATTGTTTGTCGTATTAGTTTATGAAAACATGTTTGTACTGAGGAATATTAGTAGTTTTTCTTCTCCATTACCATTTCCATGCATCAAAAAGGTTGTTGTATTCTTGTCTGTTGTTTCAGTTTTTCATGGATTGAGTTTTCATACTTTGAGCATAATAAGTACAAAACATGTGATGTTTTTTATTGACTGGGTGTGAAATAATCATGTGTCTGTATGTTCTTACATGTATAACAAGTGTCTGTTATATGAACACTGTCTTTTAAAACACTCACCTTTATTATTGCCACAACTTTGACTAATGTCAGTGAATTATGAAATGTTTGGCAGACACACATTGAGTGAGGTCAAATTTCGCTCAAATAACAAACTGGGACGTCCGTTTGGTCAAGCTAAGCCATAATTGTATTGTTTTGACATTAAAAATTTCCAGCTGATTTAATTTTGATTTTGGTCTTGACTTTGGGCTTAGACCAAAGTCAGGTCAAGTTCGGTCTTGATTTTGGTCGTAAACCAAAGTCAAGACTTTAGTTTAGACTAAAGTCTTAGCAAAACTTGACCTCACCCAGTGTATGACATTTAGCATGAATAAGGTTGTGATGAGTTTTTGTGAAGTAGAATAGGCAAACAAGCTGTGACCTAATCATCGACTGTAAAGTGGCACTTGATTACGTTGTGTTTTGTTGCAGTCTAGTGTCACTTTTGTGATGTATGTCCTCCAAAATTATGAAATTGGTTGATAGTAGTCAACATTACGGCAGTAGTAAAGGGTGTTTTGAATACAGTGCAGTGTAGTTGATCCATTCCTCAAGTGCCAAGCTGTGGTTTCCCAATGGAATGCAAGTTGTATATAGACCACTGACAACTAGTGGCAGTTTGCAGTAAAAATATCTGATTCAGTGACTACTTGAACAAGTTGTGGATTTGTTTATGTAATAACGGTGTTTCTCGTGTATGTGTGTGTGTAATACTTACACCTGCTTTTAGCTTGTATTACTACTGGGGGTATTCATGCACAAAATGGGCAGTTAACTGCTACTGTATCAAAGACATGATGTTTTCTAGCTGTCATAGGTTTTTTCAGGCATGTTGGTGGTTATTTGATTTTTTACATCGTGTTATGCACAGTTTCATGTACATGTTTATTGCTATAGTAGTTAGTAGAAATTTGTTGTGCAGTTTTGTTTCGTTTGCAGTTGTCAGTATTAAAAAGCAGTGTAAATCAAAAATGTGAATGTTTCTGAAGCAGTGCGACTTTTAAGCTGAAACAAGTGGGTGGGCAACCCACATTCTTCTTTCCCTTACTCCCTCTTCCCCTATGCTTTCCCTCCCTTCCCTTTTTTTCTCAATTTAAGGTATACAAAATTGATTTTAACCAGACTACCTCTACTGGCCATAGAATAACTAAAAGTAATTGATTAACACATTTGGGCGAAATTCCTGAGAGGGTGGGCCATTTGTCTGAATGGGTGGGTTGGCTGCTCTCTTCTGAAGTAATGCCATGCACAACACATTGACACAAGACAGGTACATGTATATGCATGTCTCATTTGAATTTACAGACATCTGGTCTTACTGCATTTTTTGCCTATGTGGTGTTTCAGTCTTACAGAATCAGTAGTACATACATTAGATGACTCAGTGTGTACACATGTAATGGAGGTATGCCCTAATCTTACTTAACACATCTGCTAGTTTTAGTAATGCAGGTAATGTTATTAAATATTTAGCTATTGACGTAATCTGGACAGAAATGTGTGGCAATGTTAAACAAATAAGAGTGCTTACATGTGATGTTCAGCAAGCATTCGTTTGTCAAGTTCTGTTGAAAAACTTATGTTGTTATCTGGTTAATGAGTTCAACTGTTGTTAGCGTCATCAGCAGCTGAGTGCTGTGGATTAACAAGTGGTGTGTTGAGTGGGATAGTTCTGTCCATACATATTAGTTTGTGCTTGATTACTGGCTGTGTATGATGTTTAACAATGCTGTTATGAATGTAATGCTTGAATATGAGTACAGGATTAAACGCTGTAGTTAATGAACATCTTTAGAGAAGTAGTGCTTTCCATGTCAAACATACTCCCGTCTAGTTATTTTTTCCTATACTATGTGTTGCAACATACTGCAGTTTATTCTGATGCTGAGCCATTTTGTTGTGTAACTTGAAACAGTTTTAAAATGGTTACTGATTAATTAATCATTAATTTATCATATGTTTATCAAAAACATGTGTTATAATTTTCAAAATTTATTTGGTTTTTCATGTTAAAATTCAGGAAATTTCTTTATAACAGGTGCAACAAAAAACAGTTGTTGCAAGTACTGTGGTTACAATTACCATAAAACTGCTAATACACGACGGGTCTCATAGTAGCCGGGTCTCTAATACAAGCCGGGGGTCTGAGGTGATTGTTTCAATAGAACAAAGTCGGGCCTCAAATAGAAGCCAGGTCCCTAACCTAAGCCAGGTCTCCAATATAAGCCGGATATTCAAGTAATAGTGGTAGTAGTAGCTGTTGTAAGTGTACTAGTAGTTGTGGTACATAATAGTAATAGTAGTTGTATGTGCAGTGGTAGTATAGGGCCTACACTTAACTCTAAATTGTATCACAGTAATACTATTGTGCACACTACTTATAGAAAAAAGTGTATTACCCTGATATGGCAGGTTGACAATGTCTTTATAGAAGCCAGGGCTTCTATTAGCAGTTTTACAGTAAATGAAAAATGTTCACTGGCTCATCCACAATTGTGACCATCAACAGCAGTGACATGTATTAATTACAGTAAATTCCAGTTATGCATTATTGCAAGTATACCAAATGCTTAATCATTGTGCTGTTGTACATACACCAAGTATATACACTAATAATTTTAAACTAATAGCACTACTTTGTTATGTCTTATCCCACTGTCTTGTTCACTGTGCCTTGCATGTTCTCTCTGATGAAACTCTTATTCAGTGATGCTATTAGCATTATGTACAGTGTATGTATGTATACCCTCTATCAAACGAGTTATCTCTAATGACATTTCATATATTCTATGCATTTTTATGATTACTCTAAGACCAACATCTAATATTTTGCAGTGTGCTGTATTGAGCATTGCACAACAATGTGTGATATGTTTCAATAAACAATTAAGTTTCACTAATGAATATATTATGATATGTATGTATATGATGCTGAAATTAATATATTAGGAGTATTGTTCATGTTTCCTTGGCATTACAAAGTGGTGATTCAAATTAAAATACCTCAGCAGTAAATTTGCATTGCCTTAGCAAGGGTATAAAGTTTTAGGACCTATTTTATGCTGTTAAATGTCAACTAATCAGTGAATAAAATCCACAGGATTGTGTTCTTGCATCTATAATTATGACAGACTTTGCATATTCACTGCTGCTGTATTTTAACTTTGATCACCCCATAGCAAACTTTTTATCCAAACGTAGACACTGTCATTCATCATTGGCATATACAGTGTGAGTCTTAAAGATTTTAAACTTTATTTTTCAAAAACGGAAAATTTTAAAGCCATATTTTACACGCATATTCGGCATTTAAATCTATGCTAAACTGCAAGGTTTCATTCAGTTATTCTTACATCTGATGAAGTTATGCTAAGTTAAGCACGATCACCAAGAGAATTTTCCATTTTCACAATGCATTTACCATAAAACACAAACTTTTGATACTTGGCAACAAACAAATGGTTAAAGCACACAAATCACTGAGGTATTACTGTTCAGAAACAGTGAAAAGTATTCAATAAAATATTTTTTGAAAAAGTTCACATTCGATGTTCGAAATGTTCACCATCGGCCAAAATACACACATTCAGACGACACAGCGAAAGTCTGTGGCAAGTCATCCCGTATCTGCAGCAGCACACTTTTAGCTCTGGAATGGTCTATGGCTTTGAATTAAGTTTGTGAAATGTCTGCAGCATTAGACCCTGCACATAACAGTCAAGAGGAGTGAGGTCTGGTGAATTTGGTGGCCATTCATCCTCTACGACTGTCAGTACAGTGGGCCTTCAAGTGAGAATAGAAAATTCTCTGGCTGAGCATGCATAATATGGCATAACTTAATTAAAGTTAAGAATAACTGAATAAAAATTTGTAATTTGGTGTAGATTTGAACACCGAATATGCACGTAAAATAGGGTTTTAAAATTTTTAGTCGTTGAAAAATAAAGTTGAAGAAAATTTAACGGTGTAAAAATTTTCTGTCTTACGCTGTACCGGTATATGGGATAGTTATTTTTGGTACAAATTTTACAGATGCCTTGCTTACCTATGCTAGGCATCTGAAGAATTCCTACCAAAAATAAGTGTGCAGCAAAACAGGCACACTGTCAAAAAAAACAACTGGTTGGTAACTTGTGTGTATGAAAGTCTGGATGTGACATAAATGGCAAGGAAAGTACAGAGTTGAGGATACATACAGCAGCTATGGCCTTGTTTTGACAAATATCACACTCATGTCTTAACACAATGTGACCTTGGCTCAGAACAGCTGTTATACAGCTCAATTCATCAGGTAGATTGCAAAGTATCCAGGTCATTTGGCAATTTTAAATTTCAACTTGGCAACTTGTCAAACTACAATTGAACTAAAACTATGTAAAATCAAAATTATTTTTTAAAGAAATATCAAAAACCAAAATGAAATAAAAATATCTCTGACTGGACCACAGTTCACCCAAATGATCAACCAAGCAGCAGTGTTACTGCAGTACATCAGTAAAAAAGTGGCAGATCAACCATATCACAATAAAAGCATACAAAAGTTTGTTTGATTCAATCCACCACAAGTCTGTTCATATATCGTACTATTATACTATGCCAAAACATCAAGTGTACTTATAAACTCTCTGCAAAGATGACAAATATAGGTCCAACGTAATGCAGTAAAACCTTGCACACGTTTTCAGAGTTGGTCTACTGAGAGCTGACACAAAGGTGACTAGAGTACTTTCTCCAACACACCACATTGTATTGTCATGGAAGGTTCTAATAAGCTGCTGCCAGGATGAATATTTGTCAACACAAGACAATACTCGATAAATGTCAGATTACTGAAAAAAATAGAAGCTGCTGCTTAATGTGCACTACACAAAGTAAGGAGCTGAAGATGTTGTATCTGAAGTGCACGGACACATTAGCAGAGACAGATGTCTAAAATATTTCTTTCTGCCCCAGGCAAACTGATCTTGCTCAGTTACATAACAATAAGTGCAAGTAACACTGTGGTCCATAAAAGTGCATTTTTATTTTTTACAATAATTTGTAATTGTAAAAGCATACATAGTAGAAAGTTTAAACTACACAGCACTCAATATATATTTGCTAGAAATTAGGGGCAAAGCCCAACGTGAGTCCACCCGGCGCCCTAAGTCCGATTGGGGGAAATTAGGAGGGGAGGGGGTAAAATTTCCCCGGCATCAAAGTCACGTGGCCCGAACTCAAATGCATTGGTATACGCCGAACGCGCATTGTCGACTTAGGGTAGGTCAACATGAGCGCTTATAACTTTGTTCGTAGTGGATCGAATTTCACAAAGTTTTTTTTTGTTCAACGCCCAAAGGATTGTTCTCGTCAACGCCGTTTAGATTTTGTCGCTATCGTCATCGGTTCCAGAGATATTCGCGGTCAAACTCGAAAGTTGTCGTAAAACGTACTAAATTTTTAACTTTTTTTTGCCCTCCCAAATTTTAAGGGGGGCGGTGCCCCCAAAAGTTGTACTTGCATTAACACCCCAACCTAGAGCCGCGTCAAGTGCCAAAGTTTCGTCAGGCTACACCCCCTAACTCCAAAGTTATAAGCGCTCCTTTATTGCATTTTAAGCCAATTTTTGACCCCCCTTTGAAAAAAGTTGTAAGGGGGACCCCATCCCGGTGGGGAGTGCGCTAGTAAGACTTGGTGATTCTCTAGCGTGTGTAAAAAATTGGGGGCACAGCACCCCCTAGGGGCCGAAATATGGTATTCCGAAATATGTGCTTTCGGTGGGTACCATTAAGAATCTAAATCTCCAAGGTTACTGGACCAAACTTCGCCAGACTTGTTTCACCTAACGCAGGAGGAATCGCGATAGATGGAATAAAAATCAGAATTTGAATATCTTCATCCGTTTCGGAGATATTCGCCGCCGAACTTCAAATTCGTCCAAAATTAGGCTAAATTTTGCATGTTTTTGGCCCCTGAAATTTTTTTGGGGTGTGCCCCCCAAAATTTTGGACCGGCATTATAGAATAGTGCCTATTACTGACAATTGTGCAAAATTTCACGCCGGTTGGCCCACGCAT
>Ga0209367_1002817_pt1 | contig 23255 bp, 9 predicted proteins | sample WorMetLIZISLAND2_FD_187412 | JGI IMG/M metagenome (GOLD analysis project Ga0209367, IMG submission 187412) | Marine gutless worms symbiont microbial communities from Max Planck institute for Marine Microbiology, Germany - Olavius geniculatus... ... | reverse complement strand
TGCTGCTATTTTTGTGTATTTTTTTGTGTATTTTTGTGTGTTTTTATTGATTTTATTTTTTAACTTGTCTCAGTTGCTGTGCTACTCTCGTTTTTGTGTATTTAGCTTAGGAAGGCTACTGTAAGTGCTCTGTGAGCCTGGTATGTCTTGCCGACAGTATGTTTGTTTCAACCTTGTGCACTGTGTCATGTTTTGCTGGCAAATAAATGATGATGATGATGATGACTAGAGTGTCAGCAAAAATTGACTTAATCTAGAGTAGGCTTACTTTCTACTGACTGCAGGCGAACGTGCAATAAGAGCGTTTGGCCACTTTTGTGCAGTGTTTAAGTCTATTTAACCACTTTATATGTTTTCTCGTGCAATTAAACTGATAAAGCTGTTGCTTTTTTGGACTTTTAACCCATCTTTTCGAATGATGCAAGTACAGGTGGTTTTGAGATTGCGATTTTATGTATTTATCATTTCTGGGCTTAAACAAACGTTTTTAGACCTGTTCACAGTTACTAGCAATGTGAAGCTCTCACCACATTTTCCATCCGTTCGAGCCTCGACGTTTTTGCTGTTTGCCTTGTCTACAAATTGCTCCACGTGGAAAAAAAGCTTTATTTTCCGGCTGCGCCACTTCAGCGACCACTACGGTTGGCGTAGCCCTTTCGCTCATCAGATGCGGAAACAGCAAAATGGCAACACTAAGCGACAGAACATGGATCTCACGTGTCTAAATGTACCATCGACTTTTGTTGTATTATTGGCGAACGGTAGAAAAAGTATCGTATGCTCTGCATTGTGTCAAAACGAATTGACACAACTTAGCTGAATGCATTGAACATCTAGTCATAGTATTATACAGGGTGGGCCAAAAAATGACCCAACATGTTTTTGTCAGAACTTCGTCAAATCTTCACCAAATGTGATATTTTTGGCACACAATAGTCAAGATGATAAAATTGTGACAGGTACACTTAATGTCCATCTCACCTAATTTATGTCAACGCACTACCGTGTAAAACGCAGATGCTCCAAATTGTTACATTACGCGGTGATTATCAGTATCAATTTGCTTACCGTTTTATTATCACTTCGACAGAGAGTGCTAGGTGATTTAATAATTTTGCGGTATTAAATATTTTACGCTGAAAATAACAGACAACAAAATAGCTGACTTATGAGCTCAAAACACGTCTAATCTATGAATGAGTGCTGTGATATTGATCAGTTGATCATTAGTACCGCCATCAGCCGTGGCACTACGTGTAAACCATTGTGTACATTTTAGGCATAAATTCTAAAAAATTGGAAGTATGTTGTTACACAAACTTATAGTTCTGCTAAATAAATCACATATTAGTTTATCGTGTGCTTAATTAAGTCGTTAGAACTTTTACTGTGATAACAAATAAGCATTATGCAACAATTCGGAGCACGGTAGTGCGTTGACTTAAATTAGGTGAGGCGGACAATGAGTGTAAGATTATATAATTTTATCTTCTTGGCTCTCTGTGTGCCAAAAATTATCAAATTAAGTAAAGATTTGACGAAGTTTTGACAAAAACAAGTTGTTTTTGGCCCACCCTGTAGTATCGTATCATATCATATAGTCTAGGTCTATTGCTGACGAATAGGTAATAAAGACGCAGGCGTTATTGTGCCGACATCTAATGTATAGCATAGCAGTCAAGTATTTCGTACAGTAGGTTCATAAATAAATAAATAAAAACAACAAATTTTCGGACTTAGATTCAGATCAACCAGAAGTCTAATGGAGTGTTTTTGGTCTCGAAGCCCACGCTCCTGTCTCCTCGCATTAATCTGGCCCGCCGTCGAATGTAGGGTCCTTGATCGTGACCAGTGAGTTGCCACTAAATCTATTAGACGGCGTCACCACTCTGCAGCGGTGAGCTTTAGCGAGCACCATTCCACTAACAGTCTTGGATTCAGCTACCATCTAAACAGACACTCTTTCCAGTTAGACTTTTGCGTCTCCGACAGTCACTGCGGTGCGCCACAATATGCGCATTCGCCTTAGCCGCTAGAAACGACGTTTACTTTTAATTAGTTGAATGCACTTTCTTGCTTACTTAGAAAGAAAAAACGGCGGTTTCTGTGTCATAGTAAAACTTGTGCCAGAACTAATTCTAGTGTCGGTTTCGGCTAGGCTTGCATTGTGTTAAAAACATTAATTATTTGCTATACATTATTGTCTACAATATGAGTTATAACTGTGATAGCGTCGTTACATCAAAAGTATTTAATAATTTATACATTTTCTGGCTTTGCGTGTTTAAATACATTTCCAACCAACCCAATGCAGAGCGCTGAGGCTGCGCAGTTTTTCTGCTTTTGTAATGCTTCGACTGTTGTATGTCTGTTCCGTCGGATACTATAATGTAATAAAACTGTAATAGTAACGGTTAAATTTAGTGACTAGGGTGCCTATGAGTATAGAATATGCGCGGTTACAGCAACGTCGTGGAGTCATTCTGGTGCGATAAAAGCAGGTATAATAGCGTCTGCTTGCATGACGTGACGCGTTTCACATGCAGCGCAGCACTGCAGTATTTTACATGCGTACGGCGTGTCTAAGCATTCGACGTCGGGTTTTAGTGTCCGGGGCACGGACAACTTCCACGACATAATCTCGCTACCACAAACCCCCTTTCATGGTTCACCGTAGGATGGGTTTTGTCTTGCGGTAGTTTTGTCGCAGGGGGGGGTTGTCTGCTCGTGTGCAGAGCTCGACTCGACGGCGAATCTATTTACGCGCGACGCGACGACACAGTAACTAATCTATGCTCGTCGGAGTGGCGTAAGCGCCTGCTGTCGTCTATCGGATTATTTCGTTAGATTTTCGGTGGGCGTGCGTGTGTCCTGTGGTCGGTAGGTAACGACGTCAGTCCGCCGCCACCGGCATGCTGGCTGTGACGTTAATGTGTTCGTCGGTCCATGCTCCACTCTCGCTTTTATTTGCTCTCGACTTTTGTACAACATGCGGGTTGGTGTCGTAGCGTAGCGGCAACACGTTGTGTCCGATCGACGAAGTTGTTTTACTCCGGGACCGGTTAGTACATGAATGGGTGACTGCCTCCGGGCAGGTAAACCATCTCGGTATGCAACCAGCTACTTAAGTCAACTCAGCCTTTCATCCCTCCGGTGTAGGTTAATCGAGTACCGGCCTATCTGACTGGGGTTAAGGCGGGCCGCGTTTACCTCTGTCGGGTGGCAGGTAACATTATGTAATCCCATACGGCAAGTGACGCTCCGTAGCTCTGACATGGGTTTTATATGAAGAGCTATAGCATTTGACCATTTAACCATTTAACATGTTGTTCAGCAAATCCACAACACATCGAAAGTCTGCAGAAAATCGACAGCAAGTTGCCCGATACGAGTCACTGTTAATTGCAAGGCCTATAACAAATCCACACAAACTTTTTGAGACGTTGCAGCTCACAAGCTTGTCGTACGACAACGAATCGAAGTAGTAGAGTGTGAACCATGGAGAATCGCCGCTCGAGACAGCTACCGTAAAACTTTGTTTCGATTTTTTACACATTTGTTCATTGAATAACAGTTCACAAAATTTTTATTACGGTCTCGCACATCCAAATTAGGCTACCAGTGATGCGCAGTTACAACAAGTAATTTGAGCAAAACTCATGAAACGCGCGACAACCTTAGCAGTTCCTGTTCGCAGATGTCTTGGTCTATTTCCAGCCATTTCGTCGCAATTCACATTTGAAGTCTGCACCGCAACCAAAAATCGCAAAAAACACCAAAACTCTTTATTTTATTTTTTTTGGGGGGGGTTCAAGGTCATTCAAGTTCAACGATGTCAATACCACTAAAAAGCTCGTCACTAGTGCTTCTCATGATAAGCAGCATATTTATGCGTATCTGCAACTGTTTTCAGGCTAGACACGGCAATATCAGTAAAATAACCACTTTTTAGAAAGGTGCTCTTTTTTGACGCTCGCGTGCGCAAGCCTCTTTAAGTCTATGGCGTCGGCACATGGACTGCTAAAATATGCGTTTAATGCTGAAAATTTCATATGCAGGTTGTCTTGGTTTGTCCTCAGGCATTTTGTCGCAATTTATTCTTAAAATGTGCGCTGCAGCCAAAAAATGCCAAAAAAATACTAGAAACCTTTTTTGGAGTTCAAGATCGTTTAAGGTGATCCATGTTGATAAATCTAAAAAGCCCATCACCATTGTTTGTTATGATAACCAGCATGTCTGTGCCTATCTGCAACCGTTTACACGCTACACGAGCCATTATCGGCAAAATAACCACTTTTTAGGGGGTAACCGTCTTTGACGCCCGCCTGCGCAGGCCTCCTTAAACTTAAGGGTCGGGACCTGGACTGCTAAAATTTACATTTAAAAGTTAATATCCTCAAAGATGTATCCTATGGACAACAGCATGACTGACAGTTTAATAAAATAAAACGTAGTGAGGAAAGAGGATCACGTAAACCGATGTATTTTTGTGTTTTGTTGAGTTTTCAAGCTATGGCTCAAAATTGTCGTGCATATAAATCCACACGTAGTTACTCTGACAACAAATACATTCCAACGTCATGTGGTTAAAAGAAAGTATACCTGTCGCTAGGGAAGACGCGCTACAGCCTATACAGTTTTTGTTGTAGTACTGACCTTCAAGGTCATCCAGTGCCAATGATTTTTATGTTATTTGAAAGCCAATATGCAACTTTACGTTAGTGATCAATAGCAACTTAGGCTCTATCTCGCACCGTTTAACCACAATACATCCATTACATACGGACAGACGGACAGACGACAACCGTATCATAAATGCTACCTGCAGCATAGTCAAAAAGTGACTAGCAAAAGTTGCCTTACTGTTATCGTTCAGTGTGTAATATTGTGGATGACTGGCGGTAAGCAGGTGGCGCGCTGAATCAGAGAAACTGTTCATAAACGACTGGTGATGGTATTGGAATTGGCCGTAAGTCACAGTTTTGGCGTATTATGAGCAATCCGGATTCTAGATCAAACGTGCTAGCAATAATACAGAATAGCTGCGTTTTTTCAGATTGCTGTATATAGGCCTACAAACAGTGTGTCGCCGGATGAGCAAATACATTTCATGGGAGTGAAAAAATACTGCGATTTGGACTCTCTGTTTCAGAGCATCCCCAATAAAGTTTCGAAAACACGTTAAGACATTTTGTTTCCAGTCCTCTGTGTCTTTCTAAAGACCTATATTTTAGCATTCGCATTTATTTTTTTATTTTGTTTTTTTTAATATTTTTTACTTATTTATTTTCTGGGAAGACACGGTAACGTTGCGTGCAATATCGCGGTATTTTACTATCGGTTATAGGCGGCGCAGCTGTAAGCCGAGTTAGGCAATGGACAGGAAAAGACCGTGTGAGGGTGGGTGGGTCAGCGATGTCTAGAAGGGATGAACACAGATGTGGTAACAATGACGCGATGACGTTCGTTCTGATGCTCTATTCTGATGCTGTTTTCTCCGTCACAATCGCTGCTTCTGTAGCCGTCAGATACGATTATCAGCAGAATAACAAGTAATTGTATGGCCTGTCCACTAAATCAATCCACAGATTTATTATTGCCTTACAGAATATTATTTTTCGCACAAGCCGCGAAGGTTTAAGAACTAAGTAACCCATGTAAATGACTGTAATGGCGGACTAATCTGGCGAAAAAATAGAGAGATAGAAGGCAAAGTTGACCGTGGCACGTAGTGGTTTGCTATATACCAAGATGGTTTTTTAAACTATATAGCTTTTCATGCGAAAATTATCTCAAATTTTAGGAGCGTCATCTGCCATATAGAATCACGCAGTGTTATCTGCCAACCGACCCAGGTGAACGCGTCCCGCCTCAACTGCAGCCAGAAAGGCCGGTTTACCTACCCCGGAGGGATGGAAGGCTAAGTTGAGCTTGGTGTTTGTTATATACGGAAATGGTTTACCTGTGCGTAACTCGTCACCTGTCCAACTAGTAACCACTTAATAGCGACCGGACAGGGATTTAAACCCAAGACCGTTTGATCGTAAGTCAGACGCTACCGAGCTATTGTTCTACTGAAAATGTTGCGGTACGTTGCAGGCTCTCCGCTGACAGTGAACGAGTACTGCAACATGCAGTCTGTCAACATCAGTTGCAGCAGTCGTCATCAGGTCATCCTCATCCGCAGAGCTCGCTACGGTCGCATGCAGTTGGGCAGCTGTGTTCAGCGCAACCTCGGTTACATCGGCTGCAGCTCGGACGTTCTGCCGCTGCTGGATGCTCGCTGTTCAGCTCGTCGTCACTGCGCGTTCTCACTGCCCGATCCTCAGCTGTACGCCACCCGGCCGTGCCCCGTCGATACCACGTCATACCTCGAGGTCGCACACGAGTGCCTTCGAGGTACCCTTCCTTTCCTCGTGTAAAATATACATATTAGTACTAACAGTAGTAGTAATAGTATACGTAATAATTAATTTCGTTATTTTTTCTTTCATCGGGAACTCTTATCGAGAGTCAAAAACAATAATTCTCTGCTTTTGCACGATATACGACGCATCTTGCATCGACTGTACGTGCCAGTAGCTGTCGCAGCTATGTTTTTACGCGCGTCAGCAGAATGCTTCGTGCGTCTTAGCCATCGTCTAGGCGTCTGTCCGTCTGTCTGTCACACTCATGAGTTGTATCAAAACGGTGCAAGTTAGGATCACGAAATTTTTGCCATGGGCTGCCTCAAGCTGTCTAGTTTTTCGTGACACAATTTCGTGTTCCTGAATGCGGGTTTCCCTCGAACGAAGGCGTCAAAGAGGGGTACCATCTTAGAAAGACGCTATTTTTTCGTTATTGGCTTTATAGTGTGAAAATGGTTGCAGATAGATACAGACTTGCTGCACATTGTAGCTGCACATCGTAACAAGCATTGGTGACGGGCTTCTTAAATTTATCAACATCGATGACCTTGAACGACCTTGAATTCGCCAAAAAGGGGTTTTAGTAAATCTTTTGCAATTTTTGGATGCAGCGCACATTTTAACACTAAATTGCGACGAAAAAACTGGAGATAGACCAGGACAACCTGCGAACGAAATTTTCAGCATTACACGTAGATTTCAGCAGTCCAAGTCCCGACTCTGTAGGTTCAAGGAGGCCGGCGCAGGAGAGCGTCAAACACGGCTACCCCCTAAAAAGTGGTTATTTTGCCGCTACTGGCTCGCATAGCGTGAAAACGGTTGCAGATAGGCAGAGACATGCTGCTTATTATAACAAGTAATAGTGACAAGCTTTTTATTGGTGTCAACATCGATGACCTTGAATGACCTTGAATTCCCAAAATAGGGGTTTTAGTGTTTTTTTTTTGCAATTTGTGGTTGCGGCACAGTTTTCAAGAGTGAATTGCGACGAAAGTCATAGAGATAGATAAAGACAATCTGCCAACAGGAACTGCTAAGGCTGTTGTGCGTTTCATGAGCTTTGCTCAAATTACTTGTTGCTTTTATTGTGATCTTTATATTGGCAAGAGTGTAGAACAATAATGATGATAGTGAGTTTCTGATGTCGGCTGTCAGTTGCTGGTGACGACGGCGGTCGCAGTTGTCGAGCTGCTGAAGGAGCGACGCCTTTACAGAACAAGCTCGGCTACATCGAGCTGAACTGGGACGACAGTGCAGGGCACGGTGGTCACGTGACAACAGGTGCTTGTCGCTGGATGATCATAGCCGAGCGAGGTCAACGCATCAATCTAACGCTCTATCACTTCGGCCAACGACCGTCCACCAGCTCGCGCTCCAGGTGAGAGCCTGTTATTAGGCGCCGCCTTTCACACCGTCGCGCAACATTACGCCTTGCAATTCGTCCGTCCGTCTGTCTGTTCGTTTTCGCGACCCAGGCTAGTAACGTGAGAAGGGAATATCACGTAAAGTTCAGAGTTACTGTAACATACAGGATGAGCCGAAGAGTCAGCTTTTTTCATTGGCACATTTTGCGGAAAAAATTTGTGATAACGTACTTATTAAATATATCAGCAGAAGTTCTTTACGTGGACTCGTTTTCAACGTCGGGCATCAACTTTGCCATTTTTGAGATCAAGCCAAAAGTTTTTTTGTAGATATTTGTGAAAGGTTGACACCAGTAGCAAATTTGCGAAGAAATGTGTTTGAAACTTTGACTAGAAGTCATTTATCAGGATAACGAGGTTAACAGTTGTTTGTGCTGTCTAGACATGCGATTTGTAAATGAAAGTTAAAATTTGGTAAAACTGTTTTTAGTAATATGCATTATTTGCGATTACATTTCGACGTCAAAAAGTAAGCGATCAGAGCCACGTGGTTAACACGTTGTACGGGAGAAAAAGCATCAAACAAGCTAACCGTCTGTCAGAAAAAAACTTTAAACTAAGTAATGTTAACAAAAGACGCTTTAGTACGCGTCACATAAAACGTCATAATAAGTAGGACCACATATCGTGTCGGCCATCAAAGGTACACAACTTCTTGTAGATTAAGCAAATTGGTGGATGTTCTCAGGTGTTAATACGAATGTCTTTTAGGTGTTAATATTATGGCATATTGAAGAGTATTAGCGGCGTGTTACACTGCGGGGTGACAAAGTATTATTTATTGACGACTCCGCGGCTCAGTTTATGCAGATGTGACGTGATAGTCATGTTTTCAAGTCGTCAGACTTTCATCGAGTACGTGACCTTCGAATTGTCGCATCGTCACATTTCTAAAATTACTGAGCCATATTGATTCATCTCTGAAACCCGTTTAGAGCCATTCTTTGCTTTCATTGATGCGAGATAACTTTTGTCAGGCTGTGCATTGTTTTTCCACGTTGTTCACCGTTCACATAAAGCGTAAGATAGGCCACTTAACCTATTTTTGTATTTTTTTTCTGGGAAAAATGTTGTTGTGGTAGACTTTTCGCTGACTTTTCGTGTTTGCTGTTTTTATGCCTCCGCCCGCCAGTAGGCGATGTCGGAGACATTGTGTGTTTGTGTCATCTGTTCGTCTGGCGTGATGCTTTCCTGTTGTCTGTAGTATTAATAGTTATGATTTTCTTTATAAACTGACCCTAGTGGATGTACTGATTAAGTATTAGCAGCAAAAGTTCTTCACCTAATTAAAACAAAGTGCTTACCTGTGTTACTGTACGGACTCGAAGTCTGCTCCCTAACTGCTCCCTAACAAAAGCTGACCAGCGTTCACTTGACTTTGCAGTCATACGTTTTTTAATGAAACTATTCTGCACTTCGAACATGGTAATAATTAATGCATGTCTAAGTTACTTTGACTTTAGACTTCCAAGTGAGTTGTTGCTCAAAAGGTACGAGAAATACTTAGTAAAACAGGGTTTGTCATAGTTGTTGCTGTCGATGCGTGTCGCTGCCGATGGGCCTATTATGTTCTGTGTAAAACTACGAACTATTCAGCTATATATGAACTGTATGAACTGTAATTAGTTAAGTTTTTTTCTTTTATTTTGTATTTGTTTGCTACCTTTGATGGTGAATAAAGATGTATATAAAAGCTCAAAGTCAAGCGTGACCAAATACGCTAAAAGCTGTCGAGCTCAGCGCTATGAGTGGATTTTAACAGTATCGTTCTTGTACTCGTATATTTCTTTTCGTTGACTTTTAATAGTTTAATGATTAAAGCTAGAAAAGATACTTGAAGGCAAACTCTGTTTTGAGTGCATGCAAATAGAACAGAACTCGATCACGAATCGGTGTAAGATAGACTGATAACTATTCTTGGGCGTACAGCGTAGAAACATCTGGAAGTCGGAGTACTTGGATTTGAATGCCGCCGACAGTACGCCGTTTGTAATCTTGTCCGACGATCTACGCACGCGAGTGGCCAGATCAGGAAAAAAGATCTAATGTTGACTTAAACGCCACCTCTCAGCTATCGTCGTCTTTTCAGAATTTAATAAAATACTGCATTTGTCCACTCTGAACAATGAACATCCAAAATTACACAACTCGGTTTTTTTGCACCGTGTCGAAGACATCCGTCTTTCTCTTGGTTTTCTGGGGGTAGTGTACTCTATTTTCGGAAGATGTTTCGTTCTGCTTTTGCTCGATATTTTTAATGCGGACTATAGAAATTCGTACTGCTTTCTTGTTCCATTTTTAAGCTGCATGGCCGGACAGAAGACTGACACAATATACGCCGTGTCCAGAAAAAAGTCTACAGTATTTTTGACATATCTTTGACAAACTTAAACGTATTTTCATAATTTTTAGCATGAGTCGTCCTGAACATTCACTCGATCAAACTGTTAGGATACTTCCTTTCTATATTGCTATATCACTACGTAGAGCTGACGTAATTATGACGTCGTCGAAAATGCCGTTTTTATTGTATCCGAAATGAAAAACGCTAAAAGTGTTTCGGTTAATAACTTCACCAAATTTTTGGTAGGCAACATTAAAAAAGTAACGCGCAGCTGACAATGTACTGATGGTCCACTTTGTTTGAATACTGACGCCACTTTACCGTGTAAAATAAAACATTCTTCGTTTTCTTACTTTGCTCCATACCAAAATAAACAGAAATGCAGAAAAAAGTCTTTTTTGTTTGCAGCTGCCTTAGTTGTCAGCAACAGTGACAAAACTTGCTATTAACCAACGTTTGGGTCAACAACTTTTTTTACAAATGTACACTACCGCGACGCTAACGCATGCTGCAGAAATGACGCTGCTCGCTGATAACGGCTGCTGCACAACGACGTTCCCGTTGTGCACGTGACGGCCACACTAAACATGGCAAAAATCAAGATTAAGTTTAAAAAATTTGATAAAAAGTAACTTATTTTTATGCCAAAAATGTCTCAAGCTTTTACTGCAATTTTCTTTTAGTACTTTTCTTGTTTTCGTATTGCAGAGGCTCATTTAGACGTTATCTTTTCGCGAAAATGGCATTTTCTATGCTGTCGTGATTACATCAGCTATACTCAGTAAGAAGTGAATTTTGAAAATGAGTTTTAAATGTTTTTAGTAAAGCGTATGATTATGATAATGTGTGCCAAAAATTCTAAAAGTATATTTACATTTGTTGAAGTTATTCAGGAAAAAGTGCAGACTCTTTTTCCGGACACGGTGTAAATGTGGTATACGAACGGGGACCACATAGTTGTTGGTGGTGCCGTGTTATCGTTGACGAGGTTGGCGACCATGCGATGCCAGAGCAATCGGTCCTCTGAAGTCCTGATGAGCTGCGTTGGACTTACGTTTTCGTTCTGCGATGCACGCAAGTTATCCATAGTCCAGACTGAAGTATCTGGATAGTTTGTGTGCACTGCGGAAGGATAACGCGAGTCTAGCACAGCTCATCCGAGCTTCGGACGCATAGTACTAGTACGTCGTCGGCAAAATGCCACAATTTACAGGTAGACCGCCTACAACCGTGATTCGGCGGGTCGCAAACGCTGCTTGATCAGCAAACCGCGAACTCGTCATGAATGAATTGGTTAGCACGTTGTCCGGTCTCTCGCTGAGCTGAGCCGACGAATATGACTTTCTGTTGGCTCACTCGGCACACAATCTGCAAATCTGCGCGTGATTGATTGCCCAATGTATTTTCTACGCTGCCGTAACCGGCCGGATACTGGCACGAATTCACTAAGTCGGCCAATCATGCATCCAACTAGCCGTGCACCTTTCATATTCTGGCAAAATGATGCGAAACAGAAACGGTCTGGATCATAGAACTGGTTCTGGCATTCTGTCACTCACAGCTTATACTAATGTAGTCAAATGAGTTACATGTATTATGCGGCCGTCATAATAGTTCGCATTATGCGTATTGTTCGTCAGTTTGTATGCAGCCTGCGTGAATTCCGTACTGGCTTCAAAGCCGAAAACGAAAATTCGGCTAAAATACAGAAACTATAACTAGCAACAGATCGGGGAGGCTACGCGGCAGAGAACATAAACATGTGCTAAAACTGTCGTGCGAGGTATGCGCAACAGAACAAACGACGTTAAAAAGATTAGCTGCGAAAATGCAATAACATATTTGAGTCCATATAAACAGTCATTACAGTGGTTAGATGAGGAAGTTAGAATTTGTAAAAATAAATGTTAAAAGACGTAACGGAATATTGATGGGCGTTGTTGATGGGGTAAAGGAAGATGAATTAATACGGTAGAATTAGAAACGGCGAATGCGACCGCAGGAAGGATAACAGAGAATGATATCAGTCTAATGACACAGATGCTCCGTGAGTCTTTTTATTCGTCAAAACGCAGTAACATGTACAGAAAATACAAACAACTAACTTTAACTTTATTTTTTAATCGTTTTAATCTAATTGTTGAAATTAAATTATAATGGCACTATACTAGGGCTGATTTTGCGCGGTTTCTGATACTAGAGAGTATAAGCACGAGTACGAGAGGACGTACACTGTGTCTCAAAAAACGTACCACTTTGTGACTGTCCATATTTTTGTTAAATTTTGATTGGTTTTCAAAATTTTTTTATTGGCACTGTCTGTGGAGAAGTAGCAGTAAAGTGGTTATTAAACATCCCACCACATTTTAACTGTGTCGCTACATTACCGTGTTACGTTGTCAAAAATGATGTTTAGTTTTTGGTACATTTTTGTGTTTCTAAACAAAAGCAAAAATATTATTGCAGATAGCAATTTTTAACGCAGTGACGATACACCGTAATGTAACGTGCATTTTACAGTGAGGACAAGGCTTAGACTAAAAACTTATACGAGTTCGAAAAATACAGTTGGCAAAGAATTCTGGCAAATTTTTAAAAACAAACAGCAAAAAAACAAATGGACCGTTACTAAAAAAAAATTTGGAAAACAGGAAGTACTGACCAAAGGCATAAAAACGGCAGACTGAAGCATGCGGGTACTGAAGATAATGTGATCGCTGTGGATGAAGCGGTAGGCCTAATAAACCACGAAGACCAGAAACAAACACACCTTTCAACACGCCTGTTGCCTATTATTGTTAGTTTTTTCTTGCATTTATATTTCACAAGGTAGTGTAAAGACGCAATTATGGTGTTGTGGGATATTTAATAGCCATTTTATTGCCAACTGTTTGCAGAGTGTGCCAGTGAAAAAATAATTAAAAATCGGTTAATATTTGTCAGAGATGTCTACAGTTACAAAGTGTTACGTTTTTAGACACAGTGTAGTAGCAGTTACTGTATTCCAGTTGGATCTGTTGATGCCTTCAGACACAGCTTCTTTCCTGCGACCATTCTGATATGGAATAACCTGCCTTCAGTTGTCATCATATCTCCTTTCATTGAGGTGTTCAAGTCCCAACTGGCAGGCGTCATGTTGACGCGAAGGACAGATTAGATTCATCCTGTTTTTATCAGCACATTTTGCACGCTTTTGTCAGTTTTGTTCTTGTAGTTTTGCGGTTGTTTCTGTTCATGTACGTCTGCCATGTACGACATTACTTGCAAGAGGATTTGTACATTATTAAAAAAAAGAAAAAGAAGAAGCCAAGGCCAAGCCTGGAAATCGACTTAGTGAGAACGGGCCGTTACGTTTACGTTTTGGATTGTCTTAGAAAAAATACTTGCGCACCAGTAAATGCTACATGTTCATGCTTTCTATTAAACATTTTAAATGAAAATAGCTGTTAATTTACAACGGACTTTTGCAAAGTTCAACACTAACTTTTCACTCATTGTCATTTCTAACTGCATTTCATTTTCTTGTTTCGTACGCTAACCGTTGTTTCAGACTCTAAGTCGTTCCGCACGCGTGCGTGTGGCGGTTATAATTGCGGCAAGTAACGCACTCTGCTGGCGGTGACGTGAAGAGACTGCAGCGCTGGTTGATTCGGTGGTCTGAGCGTTTACAAACGGTCTGTTCTTAACAGGACGTCGTCGTCGGCGGTCGACGCGGCGGCTAAGTGGAGAGAAGGAGCCTGCTACGAGCTGGCCAGTGTTAGCGAGCACGAAACGAACGTGATCGACAGCCTCACCACTTGCACATTGTCCGCCCCTTCATCATCATCATCAGCAGCAGCAACAGCAGCAGGCGCCGTCAATAGAGAGTATCATCTCTACCAGTCGACGACGCACTCCATCGAACTGCGTCTAGCAGCCGGCAGTGCGGCACATCGCAGACTGGGTCGATTTCTCATCAAATACGAAGGTACCCGAGAACTTAACATTCTTTCGTTCGCTGACATTTCGCGCCTTGCAAATGTTTCCTACTGCTAGTTACTGATGTCGTGCGGCGGTCCTAATAGGCCGAAGTACGGGTCTTGCCCGTCCGTCCGTCCCGCACGAGCTCCTAACTTGAAAACAAAAGGCATACAGAAAGCCAAAATTGGCGTAAACGTTTTTCTTGGCTGGAATGACCGGTGTGCCAATGTTCGGTTTACAAGATCACGGTTTGAGTCAAAGTTGGAGTTAGGATTGCTACACAGCAGGATAATCGCCAAACACTAAGCTTATTCATGCACTGGGTCGGCATGTTTTGAGTTAATTCTGCCGTAATCTTCTGTGCGTATCATGGGGCTTCTGAAAGGGTGTTTCCTTTGTGTGTGTGCGATTAGTGGATTAGGCCTACTAAACTGTTTGTCGGATTTTCAAAATCATCGTTTTTAGCTTTTGTTATTTGTTCATCTTCTCATAGTGTATATCGTGCTGTAGACTATCATAAGTAAGGCTACTGCTCGTCCTTTGTCGAGCAAATAATCCCCTGTCGCTACTGAGGTAGCCAAGATGCACATAGAAGGGTGCGTTATGGAAGAGGTGTATTTTTCCCACCGGAAAATGGGTCTAGAGCAGAGGCACATTCCTGGGAAATTTCTTGACTTCAATCTGAAAATCGTGTTACCGGTGGCATAGTTTTGAAGAAAGTTATTTAACTAGTTAAATAATTGTCATTTATGGTCTCCAGGGAAGAGGCACGTGAATGTGTGTCTCATCACACTTTATTTTTTTTGTTTCCGTTAATTTTCCGCATTATTCGTCGCTATCAACAAGTACACAAGCCGTACGTATTTTAACATTCCACAAGCTTTTTTGTTTCGATAATTTTTGTTTATTTAAAATTCCGAAATGATAAAAAATAGCTGGCATGATGTAAAGAAAAGATAATTTTATAGCTGCAGTGACTTCTGAGTGTGAATTTGTATTCGTCATATCGCATTGTCGATGTATTAATGCCGGAATAATGTAGACGATGATGACGACAAAACTTTGACGTCACTAATCTTCGCCGCATGCAGTATCTGCTCAGTCATTCTGACTGATGGCGGCGGTTAAGTCGCAGTCGCAAACTGTAGGACAGGTGAAGGAGCGAAATGACAGCCAGAGGCGATGATGAAATATTAACCATCTCTCGATCTGGGTGGTCTGCGGGGAGCACCTGTTTTACGACTTTATTGTCTGATCCAGTGGTGTAACCAGTAGGCAGGTCCTCTTTATATGAAGCGAATAATTATGTTTCGTGCACATAATCAGACGCTGCAATTTTTAGTTAGGTTTTTTTTATCTCTGTTGTAAATCACTGGTCACTTTGTGTACGTGGTTATTTCTTGATCGATCGATCAAATGGGAAACTGCTTCTCCGGACGTTTAAAAGCCACTCTCAACGTCGTACGATTAGTATTTGTCATATACATACGAGCTTTATTGCAGGGTACAGGGTAGGCGTGTCTCATAATTATCTCGACTAATCAGCTATTCCCAGACATGTTTTTTCTAGCTAAGATATGCATCTGCCAGTAAGCCGTTTTCAACAAAGAAAGTCTTAGAACCTGCTCACAACACCGTCCAGCCTACATAAATATTTCTTTGCATTGCGTGTTTTTCGGCGACTTCTTTCGCCATGAAATTTGCTCCACGAGAAATAATTCCATCTGGGCGCGCCACTGGTGAGAGCGTGCTTTGCACTTAATCCACACTTGCTGTCGGTAAAGTGGGAATAATAACGCACGCCGTACTATATCTGGAATTGATGGTTTAATCTCCAAAGCCTCGTGTCGTACTGTTCAATATTGTACGTTGAGAAAATCTATTTCTTTCCGTTGTCTAACGACCAACCGACGCATATAGAGTAGCCTGGGGGATTGTTGTCTGTGAATTCGCCAGTCGGCAGCACTTCATTGTAATGTATCGTACGGCGGGAAGCAGCCAATTTTCAGCCAAAGTTAAACTAAAGGCGCGTACAGAGCGACGAAACTGAACTAAACTGAACTAACATGGTTTAGTTTTTTTTATAATTAAACTTTATTTGAGAAACGAAACTGAAACGAAATTGTCTTATTTGCTTTTTATTTTTTGTATTATTTCTGTTTTATTTCACATGCCTATTAGTTTGTTTTAAGCACACACACACATTATAGGCCTAGTTGTTTCGTTGTCTTGTTTAAGAGGCACTTTATCGCACATAGGTATGGCTTAATCGGTTGTCTGGCGTCCGTTTGGTTTGTTGCTGTAGCGGTATCATGTCCGGACGTGCCGACACCGGCGGGCGGTCAGGTCAGACGAACAGACGATGACACGACCATTGTTACCTGCCTGAACAGCGACGAGGTCTGGTACCTCACCTGCAAAGGTGTCACTTGGGTCGGAAAATACGGCAACTGCTCACACGGTCAGTTCTACTTTGCGTCACAGTAAAAAGTGGCCACTGACCGCCTAAAACTTTGTCAATATGCTTAACTGCGTTAAAGTAAAACTCCCGATGTTAAGTAAGGAGTGAGAGTACACAAAATTTAGTTAAAATTATTAATCTTAATAAATAAATAGTCGAATTTTGAAGAACTGGCATTTTTAAACACTGTACAAACAGCTGTTCACGGATGCCCGCAATATTGAGGTCATTACACGTCACTGTTGTCTAAACAATAACAAAAATGGTCGTCAACTTCATATTTTCAGTGAATGATGATTTTTAAATGTTAATAAAGTTAATGCTGTCGTAATTTTTCAAATTAATATTTACTGACTCGATTTACAGTTATTACGTATAAAATTTTAGCCATAAATAGTTAAGTTTTTGTTGAATTATAGCTACTTGCTTTAGGGGCCACTCTTTGTTGATGTTTATACTGATGACACGTGTTGATAGCGCCGTTGATCCTAAGCAGTCTAATTAATAAACTAAGTCAACTCAGCCTTTTATCCTTTCGAGTACTGACCTGCTTGGCTGAAGTTAAGACGAAATGTGTGCGCGTTCATGTGTGTCTGATGGTAGGTGACATTGTGTGATCTCATATGGCAGGTGACGCTACAAAGTTTTGAGATAGATTTCCACAAAAGCTGTGAACGGCCTTGACCTTCTTAAAAACTTAATTATATATTGCAATCGGAGAATTTGTATTGATCTGTGTGTTGTCAGTAGCAACGGAGACTTCAGCGAATGTCCAGAAGACGTCACTGGATGCGTTTCCATACGGTAACTTGCTTTCTTGTTTTTCCTCGCTTTTCCGTAACAAAAATACAACACATAACGTAACTGAAAGGCAGTGTTTACTTGCGGGAAAGCACAGAAAACAGCTAATGAAATTGAATTATTCCCAGTTTTGAATTTGCGTGGCTTCATTCGGCCTTAATTGATTAGAGTAGATATAATTTAAATTTGCTTCATTAAAAAAATTTTAACATTTAACATCTGTTTTAATAGCTTAAATTTTCTTTTGAAGATCAGAATGTTGTAGAATTTCAATTTTGCAGAAAACATGTACATCAAATAGCAGTTCTTTAATTTTGTTAATTTTTGTAAATCGTTTCTAATTTGATTTTTTCGTGACTTGGTTTTCCGTTGAAGTTCGACCTTGCTTCAGGCTACACATACCAGAAAGAATCGTTCTCCGACTAACTTGCACTAAGTTTTTATTTGCTCCGAACATTACGCCATGATCCTTGCATTCGAATTTTTGCACAACTTTGTAACAGCGTTATTAACTGACAACATTTTTATAATGCTCCTGCTTATATATCACTCACCTGTCTGTTTTCCAATACAGGTATACTAATCGTGGTAGCAGTGGGCGTGGCGCTCGGTGTGCTACTTGGCGGTCTGCTACTCATCTTCGTCGTTGTATACATGCGCCGGTCAGTCTTGATGAATATTCATAATTTTATCCTCCTCATCATTGTTTGTTTGTTTGTTTATTTGTTCAAAGAAACATTTAATAAAACAGTAACAATCATCATTCATCATCACTACGTTAGTGACGCAAAATAGCGAGAAATATTGAACCACATTCGAACTGAACCAGAGTGATGATTGTCAAAAACCGTTAAATCGATTACTAGTGTTTTTTATACTAATTGTCGTTAACACGTTTTTTCCATAAATCTGTCTCATAGTAGACTTCATGCTACATCATCCAAATTGACTTAAAACGGAAACAGAATTCTTTTTGTCCTGCTTTACGTCAAAGAAAACATTTCGAAAGTTGAATAGTTATGGACAGTGTTGTGGTGCGTTTGTTCTCTGACGGTGTATTAGATGGTACGTACTAGACGTGTGTGGTGACAAATTGTTTGTCCATGTTGTCAGTCGACATCGTGCGTCGCGCCGTGACTCTGCGGACGCAGTGGACAGTCCTCCGGGCAGCGGCGCACTGCCACAGACAGCCGGTGCCGGCGGCGGACGCGTTTACGCCAGTCCGTCCCATCACATCTGTCCGTCCAACCAGCACATCCACTGCGCCGACAAGTACGACACCGCCGGCGCGCCCGGCGCCTACTGGTTCGAGACGTCGCTGCGACCGTCGGTTGCCAGCCAGCTGTGCTGGAACCAGACCGTCAAGTTCCTGTCGCCGTCCGACGACGAGTTACTGACTACATCATCAGCGCACGACCCGTACTCCGTCGACAGGAACTGGACTGCCGTCACCGGCACCGACCCCGTCACCGCTGTCAATCTATAGACTCAAGAAGAAAACGCGTATTCGCCGAGTGTCGACATGTTATCCGGCCGTCCGTCCAATTGCCGAGCGTCTCCGGCATCGGCAGTAAATTAAGCCACCGCACAAGCGTCATTTTTATGAGGTTTTTGACGTCCAGTGTGTAATCTTGACGTTTAGTAGTTTGAACTAAAACTTGGCAAACCCTGCTCTGGAGAATATTCACGCCATTTCGGTGTTATTCGTCTTTTTGTTTTCAATTTGGGAGCTCGTGCGAGACCGATGACAAGAAGACGAAAAAGACGGACAAACGGACGGTCAAAACGCACAATGCGGTTTATAGGACGGCCGCATAAAATGTACATGTACAGTCTTAGCCGAGCTAAAGCGATTCATCGGGTTGGCATGATCTCCGATTAGCCCTATGAATTGGTCCTTCATTTGCACGGTCCTGCAATTTCAGCGCCCCCGTGATGAAAACCAATTTAACTGGCTATGTACGGGCAGACACATCACCACTCTAGATAGCGAGATAAGTCGGTAAGCTGCTGCTCATTTTTCGTCCCACGGAGGGAGGAAGCTGAGTTGATCTCAGTAGCCTACATAATACTCTACGCCCCATCTTCCTCACTGTTGGCTGACGTTGATGGGGTGAGCATGTGAACTGGTCTGCAATGCAGATCTAGAATTTTGACATCACTCTTCACCTTCTCGTTTTTCCTCTTGCTTGTCTTTGCTTCCGTAGTGAACGTGGACCGTGAACGCTATCCAAAGATCAAATCGTTTTTATTCCAACTTTTTCCGGATGTCGTTGCTGCTTCTGTCAAAATGCTGTCTATTTACCTCTGTGCAGCATCATGCAGCGTCACTAGCAAGCAGTGGCGTGACATTCTGAATGTGTACCCGAAAAGTTGGAGTATTGGATACAACGATCTGGGCGTCTTCTCCCACAGAATACGGAAAGATGTCGCGACTTGAATAGGCTATAATTTTGTATTAATTATTGTTACACATTACGAGTGTACATGTGAGATGTTGTGAATAAATTAATCACCGTTTCGTGGCGTCAGACGTTGAAATAGAGTATTGCTGCATCGTAATCTGCTGAACAGTTTTTTTACGCGCGAAAGCAGCTACTGCTTTCAGCGCGTCTTAGCCATCGCAATTTTGTCCGTCCGTCCGTCTGTCTGTCCGTCACACGGGTAGGTCAGTCAAAAACGGTGCAAGATAGGATCACCAAATCTTCACCATCGGCTGCCTGGAAGACGCTAGTTTCAGGAACCGTAAAGCTTTTTTTTATAAATTCGTAGGGGATCACCTCGAACGAGGGCGCTAAATGAGAGGGGGTGGACAAAATTTGCAATTTTTGGCCAATAGGTCGCTGTATCTCAATAACGGTGCGAGATAGGGCCTAGGTTACTATTAATCACTAATAGGAAGTTGTACACTGGCTTTCGATTGGCGCCGAACTGAATGACCTTGAATGACCTTAAACGCCAAAATAGGGGGTTTTATGGATTTTTTTTGACGATTTCGGGCTGTGACAGAAGTCTATATCATTCACAAACTGGCGCCACGGAACTATCGTTATGAGATCCAGATAGAGAATGTGGTATTTGTATATTAACTTAGCGTGAACACCCCAATTCTCAGCTTAGCTATTGAACCGGAAATGCTATAGGCTTTCGCGCGTCTCGTGAGCATTAGCCCAAATTCTTTGTCTGATCAGTATTCGCCTCACAAAGACACTTATGTTGTCTAGGTTTCGCATAATTCGATCCAGAACTTTTGCCAGACCACTCGTCATTCATAATATTGGAAAAAGTCAGTAGTTGGCTGCTCACATAAAGAAACGAGACAGACGACAAACCGACCACCCGGCGTTACCAGACGTCCCTCTAACCACTCAGCGACTGCTCATGACGTCATCTGACCGACTTCCGGTATTCTCTGATGACATCATTGCTGCGTGTCGCGCTGCGGAACTGATTGTGACCCGAGTGGTTAGGGTATTCCCGCTGTCGCCGCTGCTCGCCGCTGTGTTCGACCAGTCTAACAGGAGGACATAAATACGGCAAGGTTGAACCTCTGCACGAAGTTTCGTGTATCTTTTGACTTAAAAGTGCGGTTGACTTACGTTAGCGTTCGCCCAGAACCGACGAGTGAACCAGCTTCGTCCATGCACCACTCGCACGAAACCAAACAGAATATAAACAGTTAATGACGTCCTTGATTCTCAACAGATAAGGCTATTGTAAATTTGCGCTGTACGAGCTTCCGGCATCCACTCTAGCACCTCTGCAGCGTGTACAGAACGTCAGAACATAGACTGGATCACCGGGCACACGTCAAGCCTCCGTCACATATCTTCACTGGTTGACTTCAAGATCGCCACCATGATGCACGCGGCTAGGTGTCGCCCGTAGGCCTAAGTTATAGGCTTACAGTTACAGCAGTCTCGGCGGAGGTTTGCGCTGTTCCAGCGCTGCTAGTTCGTAGTTTCGTTAGGCTATTCTTGCAGACAAGCAACTGGACGCAACATATTATATTTGCCTGTTATTGTTCGTCGATACTAAGTGAACGTTTATGAATGACGACGTTTGACTAATGGAGTTCGCCTGCTGTCACTCACTAATCCGGCGTGGAAAATAATTCGGTCGTTGATAATGAACAACTGCATGCACACTGCATGCCAGCCTTCATCGATCAATGTGTGTATTTGTTTCAATCATATCACGAGGATCGATCATTTTACGCGCAATGGCAATTCACATAGCTACAGAATAAGCCTTCGTTGTCAATTACGGCTTCAGGTTTTTATTCTCTTTGGCAAGGATGTGGTCTCGGTCGACACGTCTCGGTTAGTACGTCTCGAGACGGTCTCGAGACGTACTAACTTCTCGTCTCGGGTCTCGGGCCATTACGTCTCGTCGAGACGTTTTATGCAGGCACGAGCCGTGCATACTGTAGCCGCAGTTAGAGCGATACTAACCAGCATGACATTTGTGGCTTAGACATATTCATTTACAAAGTTTTTACTCTTTCATTTACTTATTTATCATAAAGCAGAATTATGTCATGTCAGTTTTTTCGTCATAAAATGACCTAGTCGCAATGACGATAAAGTGTATGATGTCAGAATGAATACAATCAGCCAAATGTAGACGACGTATAAGGCTATAATCAGCTGTAGTTTACTAATTTCAGTTGCTTGCAAATTGCGATAAACACAATGGCTCATGTCTACAGCACTGCAGCTGCAATTCTTTATGGTGCAAGCCGTTAATTATTCAGTGATAATTGTCAATATTGTCAACATAAAGAATCTCACTCCATAGCAACCGTTGGTAAGTGATAAATACACCGTTGGATTTCTTGTAATTAGTGACTTATGGACAGTTTATTATAGCCATAATATTTAACACGTTTAGACATTTATTATCTTTGTTATAGGCACACTAAGGTTGTTGCTAAGGGTTTTCGGTTGTCATAGCAACAAACGGCTGGTAAGCACGCTGTATCCCAATTTTTTTTCCTGTTAACATAATTTTTTTAATGTTCAGCCCCCACAGTACAATAAAATATGCATGGGTTTTAATCGCAGTGGGGGTGCATGGTAACCCCTGTCAGCTCCCCGAGTACAATTGTTCGCTAGCGCGGGCAATGGATAACCGCAAACTGCGAGCGATTAGGGATTGCGATCTTAGAATCTCGAATCCCGGGATCCCGTGATCCCGGCTGTTTTCGCCAATCCCAAATTCAGGGATTGTCGGCGTTCCAATCCCGGGATTTCGGGATTACAAAAATTGATTAAAATTGTAATTTTTCGCCTGTTAAATGATAGAAAAGGGAATTTTAGCCTTGTGATGGATAAAATATTTTATGTGCGCTAGAGTACTACCGTACTCGATGCTGTGCACTGTAATTTGTATTTTGGCAGTCACCGTCACTCTCTAGTCTCTACAGTTCGAACATACCTTCCGTGGGGGCTTATACGTTATTTATTTATTTTTATTTGATTTAATGACAAAGGGCCACTAACATGCCACGTATACATAAAGTAAGTTAATAAAAATGCCGAAATAACGACTATTCTGTAAGCCTAATCCCGAGAGGAGATACTGGGATTACAAATTTCTCAATCCCGGATTCCGGGGTTGAGAATTTAATCCCGGGATTGCAATCACTAGCTGCGATATCGTTAGTAGCGCATGCCGATCAACTGACTTGCGAGATTGTAAAGAGCGCTTCTGGACATGAGCTTTTCACTTCCTTCAGATTCCCGTAGTGTGTGATTCGCATAAAATGTGTCTAGGTCGGCCAGTGGAACGGAGACGACAGCGCAGGCAGGGAAGCCGGCTGGATGGCAAAAGTCATACAGACGGGCGGGCGGGAG
>Ga0209367_1002816_pt1 | contig 23259 bp, 10 predicted proteins | sample WorMetLIZISLAND2_FD_187412 | JGI IMG/M metagenome (GOLD analysis project Ga0209367, IMG submission 187412) | Marine gutless worms symbiont microbial communities from Max Planck institute for Marine Microbiology, Germany - Olavius geniculatus... ... | reverse complement strand
ATTTGCTATTAGTGATTAATAGTAATCTAGGTCTTATCTCGCACCGTTACTGAGATACAGCGAGTTATAGGCCAAAAATCGCAAATTTTGACCACCCCCTCTCATTTAGCGACCTCGTTCGGGGTGACCCCCTTCGAGTTTACGAGAAAGCTTTACGATTCCTGAAACTAGAGTCTTCCAGGCAGCCGATGGTGAAAATTTGGAGATCCTAGCTTGGACCGTTTTTGCCTGATCCACCCGTGTGACAGACAGACGGACGGATAGACGGACGGACGGACAGAATTGCGATAGCTAAGACGCGCTGAAAGCATGGCTGCTTTCGCGCGTAAAAATTAGCAGCGTTACAATGTAGAACAAAAATTTGAGCTAATGCTTACGTGACGCGCAAAAGCCTATAGCAGTTCTTGCCCAGGCAGTCACCCATCGCAGTACTAACCGAGCCCGGCGTAGAGTAACTTCATTTCAGCCGAAACGCGTTACCAACTACGCTACGCCACCAACGCCAGTACCGTGGCGCCACCTTGTGAATGATATAGACTTGTGTCGCAGCGCTTAATCGGCAAAAAATCCATTAAACCCCCTGTTTTGGCGTTCAAGGTCATTCAAGGTCATTGAATTCGGCGCCAATCGAGAGCCAGTATACGATTTCCTATTAGCGATTAATAGTAACCTAGGTCTTATCTCGCACCGTTACCGAGATACAGCGACTTATTGGCCAAAAATCGCAAATTTTGCTTACCCCCTTCTCATTTAGCGCCCTAGTTTTGGGTGACCCCCTTCGAATTTATGACAAAGCTTTACGGTTCCTAAAACTAGAGTCTTCCGGGCAGCCGATGGTGAAGATTTGGTAATTCTACCTTGCACCGTTTTTGACTGATCCACCCGTGTGACAGACAGACAGACGGACGGACGGACAGAATTGCGATGGCTAAGACGCGCTGAAAGCAGTAGCTGAATTCGCGCGTAAAAAATGTGCAAACCGTTTCGAAACGATTGTCTCGTACTGAAAGAGCAGAAATTGCGTCGCGAATCAGGCCAATTATACTGGACGCACAGCTGAAACAAATGAGAATAACGTCACCGTGTGTAAGAGTATGTTATAGCCTACACAGCCTACTCTTGGCCACTGCTATACGGCTTCCGTTGTATTGCGTTAGTGGTCTGCAACGTTTGGCTTCATTTATTACGTACGTTCGGTGCTCTAGGAACAGAAGCCGGCTGGTGCTGGCAGCGTGCGGAGCCTGCAATCTGGACGCTCAGCGGTCGTCCACCAAATCCGACATTAATGCGCCTGACATTTGCTAATTGAAACGAAGCTAGTCGAGTCGACTTCATCAGACGTTCTGAGGGATTTTCGTACGACGACGACTCGACTCGACGGGCTCTCTCGTAACGCAAGCCGACTTGGCAGGTTTCAAAGTCAAACAGCCCGGACGCACGACTGCAGCAGCGCTGTAATAAGTCGGTTGGAAACGATAACGTAGGAAAAATTCAATGTGCTCTAGTTTACCACACGGAACAAAAAAACTAAATTAACGACTATAATGACTAAAAAAGAAAACGGATGATATGTAAAGCAAGCTAGTTTAGAACGTTTCAATTTCTAACAGACTTTGGAAGAACTAATATAGTGGATAGTGAAAATGAGAGTCTGGGTTGCGCAAACAGAAAAATGTGTAAAAACGATAAGAAAAAATTGGCATAAATACACTGAAACGAGTTCAGAAGTTGATCGAGAGACTGCTAAACGAAAAGAGCAATCTATGAACTGACAGGAACATTCAGTAGCAAGCCTGAGTGACAAAGCAAAAGCAGACACAGTCTGAGAAGTAGTATTAGACCAGTCGCGTCGCTGCAGTACGCGAATCCCGTTAATGGCGTCGTCTCCTCACAGCAGCATCAAAACTTATCAATGGAGCCAAACATTTTATTCAAAATGTGGCCAGCTAACGATGACGACGCTGCTTCACAATAATGTGTGCGTACTGCTAACTTTCCGACCAACATAACCAAGTCTATTTACAATTTGCATTCACCAAAAAGTGATTTATTCCGGTACCGTACTTCAATATTTCTAATCTATCAAATTTCTAATTAGACTTTCTTCAACAGCTATCCTGCTTTTCATATCACAAGGCCCTTGATGCCATCTTCAACCAAAAACAGCATTTTCAATGTCATAATTACGTCAGCAATACTTAGCGATATGCAAAACTCTGAGGATATTTTTATATTTTTGGTAAAACTAAGTATTCATAAATTTGTTAAGGCTATGTATAGTATAGTAGAGTAGCGGTAAACCGTAAACTATTTCTGGACAGTGTATTTTACTAGTTGGGTCAACATGTGATGAAGAACTCAGTATCAGAATGCTGAAGTTATGTAACTGTGAAATAGCAGGCCTTTGTCTCTGAGATTTGCGTATTAAAGGATGAAAAGTAAACAACTACAAAACATGTTTCAATTGTTACATTACATCAATGAATATTAGATAAAACTTTTTGAACATCCTCACAGAAAGAAATCAAGAACATAAGCATACTTTGATGTAAAGAAATAATAGCGTTTACAGTTCACAAGACTGCTACAGAACTAAAGCCATGCATAATATACATAACATGTACACACATAAATATTAAATTAACACATACATGTAATTGCATTAGCTACTTTCACAGAAACCTCCGACATACAGCTACTAAACGTAAATCCACAGAAAATACTCATTATTCAAACCAAAAACACAATAACAAAAGCTATTTTCACAGTAACCGAGTGTGGTCCAAACAGAGGAAGGTACGGTACCTGACCAAGACACACACATCAAGCCAACACCAAGACAATAAAAACCAGCTATAATAGAACCATCCACGTCACAGCACATGTACAACAGACGCCTTACAGCACGCTACGGATAAAAAGTAGTTGCCAAAAATACAGATTGAGTGAGTGAATAGGGTTTAACGTCCCACCAGACACAGTATAGGTCATTTCGGCGACGGCCTTTTCAGGCAGAATGCACACAAACACATAATAATGGAACAGTAAGTTTGACCTTTACGATAAAGAAACAGAAAGCTTAACCTTTACAGAAACACATAACACGAGAACCTAAAACTGTAAGAACTCCATTATACGTGTGCATATGTAATTAACATAACGGTAGTTCTAATAATCTTCCCTGTACAGAACAAAGATGCAAGTATTAGGTACAATCTTCCAACAACACGACCCAGAGCATAATTTGAGATTTGGTGTACCATTACTCAACAACTACGGCTTGTCTAAACTAGCAATACTGCAGTTGCAGAAAACAAATGTACACGTACAAAATATCATCTATGACTGTGTAGATACACTGTACACTAAGTGTATATGTATGCATTAGCAGAAATGGGTCAGAGGTCATATATACTTTATTTTTGCAAACTGCAGTCACAGTAAAAACTGCACTTTACCTTTGACACATTGTCCCTTTCAGAATATAACATTAATTTAAACAGTATACTAGGTTTGCTTAGCATACTCTTGAAAACTGTATCATCTTCAAGGATAGAGGACCATATTTTGTGTGTGTATCTGTCAGTAAAAACAAGAAAAACCCGTAATAAGTTATAATAAATTCATCAAATTACAACCTTTTTATTAATGTTTATGCTGACGTTTCAGCAACCACTGCTGCGTTCGTCGAAATTTATTGTAACTTATTAAGTTACGTTTCGACCTATGAGCATATTCAAAGAAAAGCCCTGCTAACGCAAACGGGAACGCGCAACAGTAGTGCATCTTTGAACGCCCAGTAAAACAAAGCCCGAGTCAGTCGCCAGAGAGCGCTAGACGACCGGTGTTTTACTTGTACTCACCAGAGGGCGCCACCTGTCTAGCTCATCCAGCGCCGTATCAGCTGAAAATCGCAAATTTTCCCCACCCCCTCTCATTTAGCGCCCCCATTCAAGGCTACCCCCTTCGAATTTATGGAAAACCTTTACTGATCCTGAAACTAGAGTCTTCCAGGCAGCCGACGGTGAAGATTTGGTGATCCTAGCTTGCACCGTTTTGGACTGATCCACCCGTGTGACAGACCGACAGGCATACAGATGGACAGAATACTAGATGCGCTACAGCAGTAGTTGCTGTTGTGCGTAATAAAAAGTGGTCAAAAACCCCAATTCAGCTGATCTCAAAGCCCTCTAATACAAGATTTTGTTTTGTTTGCATTTTTGTTTGTTTGTTTTTGATTACTTAGTTGGCAGGGCTCGCAAATTGGGATGTGGCGTGTGAACAGCTTGCTCAGGGTTACTTGATAGTGGAATGACCGGGAGTTGAACCAATAACCTCGCAATCATTGAGTCCAACACAATACTGCTAGACTAAGGCTACACCAACATGACCATGTTTTAGACTGATCATTCATGCAGTCATTTATCCAACAATGAACCAATCACAGAACTGCATAGACAGCCATACGGGACCATAAGAAATACACAATCAGAGAAAACAACATGACAACAACTTGTACTTCAATCTGACCATGCGAATTTACCACCTTCAGCACACAAAATTGCAAGCAGACAAGTGCATTCGGCCTAGAAAAAATCCTTGTGCAAAAGCATGGAAACAATCACTGCAATTTGTTCTTGTAATTTTGCACAAAGTTTATCTTTGAGGTGAATGCAAAAAAACACCAAAAAGAACAACCAGCAATGTCACCTGTCAAAAATCTGTAAAATTGTATGTCCCAAAAATTGCATGTGCAAATACAATGATGCGACAACAGAACAAGAAAAAAGATTGGTTATGTAGTGTGCCAGTAACAAAAAAAAAGAGAAAAATCATACATGCCAGTTGATGACATATTAGCAAGTGGCATAAATGATGTAAATAAAAGCTAAAAAAATCAACAAAATGATAAAATATGCACAAAATTTGTTCCAACAGTGTGATTAGGCAACACATCACGAGACAGTATAAAGCAAACTTCTAAGAGCTGGCAATGCATAAAATACTGTGTGCATGTGGCAATAAAACAGACACGCACACAAATGGTTACATGACAATTTTGATTTTTCTCCACTACAGGGTGGTCCAAAAAAATGTCCCAACTTGTTTTTGTCAGAACTTCGTCAAATCTCCATCAAAGCTGCTAATTTTTGGCATACAGATGGCGAAGACGATAGAATTGTGTGAGGTGCATTCATTTTCCACTTCACCTAATTTATGTCAACGCACTACCGTGTAAAACGCAGATGCTCCAAATTGTTACATTACATGGTGATTATCAGTATCAGATTGCTCACCTTTTCATTATCAATTTGACAGAGCATGCCAGATGATTTAATAATTTTGTGGTATTAAATATTTCACGCTAAATATAGCAGGCAACAAAATAGCTGACTGTTGATCTCAAAACTTGTCTAATCCATAAATGAGTGCTGTGGAGTTTGAACAGCTGATCGCTAATGCCGCTATCAGCCGCGGTGTCACGTCTAAGCCATTGTGTACACTTTGGGCATAAATTATCATAATTTGGAAACCCGTTGTTACACAAACTTATAATTCTGCTAAATAAATCACATTTTAGTTTACCGTGTGCTTAATTAAGTTGTTAAAAACTTTTATGTGTGCATAACAACACAGCATTATGCAACAACCTGGAGCATGTGCATTTTACACAGTAGTGCGTTGACACAAATCAGGTGACGTGGACAGTTAGTGTACCTTACATAATTCTGTCGTTTTGGCCATCTGTGTGCCAAAAATTATCCGATTTGGTGGAGATTTGACAAAGTTCTGACAAAAACAAGTTGGGGCATTTTTTTGGATCACCCTGTAAATGTCATCACGTAACTTAAAATGACACTACAGTTTTGTTGCTTGCATGAAAGCTGTCAAGAAACGGTCTACAAGTTGATGATAAGCATTACACTGAACTGAACGAGACAAACCAGTCTCACCATACACATCACAACCCCAGTGACAAACTGAAACGCATACGTATATCCATCATAGCAAACAATGATGAACATGAACAACACCAGCAACTTGTGAATATGAAAAAATACTTATCTGTAACCATAGATGTAAAAAACGTTCTAGAAAAAATATTGAAAAAACATTAAAAAAGTGGCAAAAATAAAAAAAAAACGTTTAAAAACGTTGAATAAAAAACGTTGGCCATAATTTGTTTAACCTCTTGCCTATTGCTGTAGGTGCAGTATACCTAAAACTGTAGCCTAGATAAAGAGAACTTTATTTAACTTCAATTCAACCGTGTAGTCATAAAATCATGGCACTAAAGTAACCAAATATACAACACAAAATCTTTTTATTTCATATATTTGAACTAACTAAGTAAACTACCATCACTTTGACTTATTAATTCGTTTCTGTGGTTTTAAAGTGCTTCTCAAACTTCTTAATAGGACTGTCAATGCACGTTTTTTAAAATATAAAAACGTTGGAAAGATTTTGTTAAAGACGTTAAAAAATCTAAAAAAACGTGGCAAAAATAAAAAAAAAAACGTAAAAAACGTTTTTTACATCTATGTCTGTAACGACCACAGACAGCAACAATGGCAGACGTAACTAGACAGTTCGGTGGTTTTATGCAGATATGCACTAAAAAGGCATTGCCCAAATATTGGTCAGACAACTGTTGGCCACCAACTGGTTGATGTAGCAGATAGATAGCAGGTTGCTATGAAAAGCTTCCACTATTAAATGCACAACAAAATCGCTCACTTCTACTGGAATTGGAAGCAAGGGAGACATTTTCGACTGAATTTATTCAGCATTCACCATGGTTATAAGTTGAAACAAACATTCTCTGTGAAATTTCTCTAAAATGGCCACTGTAGATAGTAGATAGCAGAAAGGCAAGGGCAAGAAATCAACCAGTTATGTAATAATACTCAACCGATTATAAGTACTAATAATATAAATCAGCTGAAAATCAGTGCACCTCTTAGCTTTATGACAGAGTAAGAGACTAACTGCTGTGCTAACTAACTGCTGTGTTAATAACATAGCTAGAGGATGTCAGCGACACTGCTCAATCATAGCTATAGCTGGCAATTACAAAACGTCAGCCATCAGACCAGAGACACTGTTGCAACTGACGTAACTTTAGCATTAGCAAACTGTTCACCACTAGCTGCAGGACTGCTATGACATCAACAGTTTCTCTAATGCAAAAATTTAAAGCATGAACATCGACAACTGACATAATAAATTAGCGCACAGAAAGCATAAGTTTTATTCACAATATGACTACACGTTAGTCCTCTGTATGTCTACCCAGACACATCGGCTAACTTTCTAGCTATTCTCAGTCGGTCCTCTTGTTACAGAAACTATAGTATAAGACAGCAAGCTGCCTGCAGAAGATATAGCATACAATTATTCTAGTTTAGCAATACCTTAAGTTAATTTTCATCTATGTGTGTAAATTTATACATGCAACCACATTTCATGAAAAACTGTTCCTGAATCACTCTGCTAGGGTGGCATTGCTGTTAAAATGCGAGTCTAGTTTACCAACCAAGAGAAACTTGTAACAAAACTGTAGAAGCAAAATGGCCATGCACATAATAACATCAGTATGCACTACAGTCACTGTTTTACTACACAATATGCAACAATCTGAAACATTACAGAAATGGAAAACTATACGCAGTAACCTGATATACTGAATATGGATTGGAAGCCCACTACAAAATCATGGCAGCATCTTCATGTTCAGAAATAGCAGGTAGAATCTCATTATAAATCATTACTGAACACAAAAAAAATAATTGAAAAGTAAAGCGTGGACAATTACCACAACATACCTGTTCACAGCAAAGCCGGCATAACCACGAACTAACTAGTACAACAGCAATATTTCAAATGAGGATATTTGTTTTCAACTCATTTTGTCACCAGCCATGACCACATTAAGCCAATATCATAACATCAAAATAAACATTTAGTTTCTTTTTGAACAAATTATACAAAAATAACTGACATCTTAAGGGTCCAAATCAAGCAGCTAAATATATACAAACAGCATCGAGCAAGAATAATTATGGGAAATGACAGATGACCAGTCACAGCCAGGAAGTTTCCTCCAGATCTGAGAAAAAGCACAAAAAGATTGAAGAGTGCAGTCAGGAATGTGAAATGCCAGCAACATGCAAGTGGATTTGATTGTCAAATTATTGCCAGGAGCTGGATAGTCAGACAGCAGGCAAATTCTCAGTCTGTCAAACATCGAATTTCATTTCATGATAAATATATGTGTACAGTATATACACTGTGTCCCAAAATTAGCGGCACCCTGTTTCAAACATGCGTAATTCAGTTTGTAGTTCATGGATTTCAACGAAATATCGCACACTGCAATATCTTAACATTACTTACTGTCATACGTATTATAACGTACACACCTTACTGTGTGTGCTCAGTGTAACGTCATTATGACGTCAGAGTTTGTTTACGTTAAGATACGTTCAGTGCATTGTTATTGACAAAGGGATCAAGCAGCAGTGTATCCATCTTAGACTAAGAGCTTGCACTGAAGCCAAAGGTGGTCATTTTAAGCTCAAACTTTAAAGACAAGTTTAAAATGATTGTCTCAATGACTGTTTCAAATTTTGTAAAAAAATCTATCAGGTATTAACAATTTTACACTAACTTATCTGTAGGGGTGCTGCTAATTGTGGGACACGGTGTATACACTGTATAATGCCAGTAACCCTTTGGTCATGCTTAACATGCATGGTTGGATAACATAAGTAGTCAGTTTATAGTCATCACAACTGTTTCAACTCCTAGAACTTTACTTTCACAGATTAGCCTAACCTGAAGTAGACTACTGTAATTAAACAAAACAATGAAAGCAATACAAACAGTGCCTGATCACCAACAGGAATCATCACTGCAGAATTAAGAATGTTGTCCTCTAAAATGCAATGTCCCATTAAATGCATACACTTTAAATAATCTTTCTTGTGTGTTTTGTACAGATTTCTGAAAGTGTCCAGTGTGTGTGCCATGTATTGCCATCAAAATCTAGTTGCAGTTCCTTATAAATGGCAATGTAAGCATTACCGTGGGTGTATGCAATCACTCCAACTTTCAAATAGTTAAGCAGCAGCATGCACGATGCATGAAGGTAACATCATTGGCCATCAATTTTTTTAACGACGTAACTTGCATTTTTGTAACACATCATAAATTTAACTGCGAATAAGTTTATTACATGTCATTAATCTATAAGGCTACAACAAAAATGCCACCAAGTTCAAGCCTACATGAACTCAAAGAAGAGTTCAAGCTATTTTATCACAAACTGTCAAAGTACAGACATTAATAAAACCAACGTCTGAAACTGAACGTCTGCATTATCACAAATACACATGCTGTCAGCAGCATACAAATACATTGCAGGCCAAACAAACACCACTCACACGCAGCCGTAAGACAAGCAGGGTTCCCACTGTAGTTGAGAAATAAAATTCAAAGACTTTTGAAAACTGCCAACATGAATTTTCAAAGACTACGAAGGCTGTTCAATAAATTCCAGGACTGTTCTTCTCAGTAAGCATACAGTGACAGTTGAAAACCAAAACTATTATTAAGTTGTACAGACACTGTAGTACATCACTTGTAAACCATGGTTTCATTTATGATGTCACACTGCGACATCTTTATTATTAAGATATAAATGATGGGCGTTGACATTTGGCATACACAAGGAATAATCATAAATTTTCTAGTCGCTGAAGGTGTAGAAAATGCTGGAATTTATTGTAGATTATCTGTAGTAATCAGCAGTGACACTTTATCACATTTGAAAGTATTTGAATAGTTCGCCCACATTTGTAGCGATCATCAGTCAGTTAGGGATGATGTCAGTGATAAAAGCACTGCATATGGCAAAAACGGTCAGCTGCAGACAATGCATCTTTTAGTTTAAAAATAAAATAAATACAAAACATTCAATAAATAAAAAAATCTAAACAAATAAAAAATAAAGCAGCACCTATGCTAACACCATGTACTCAGAATTATGTAGTCAGAATATTAAAAATTTCTAAATGAAAACATTATAAATTTAACTAATAACCGCTTTTACTTACTGACTAGTCAGTGGCTCGCAGATGACCATAATTACCATGACAACAAGATGCCTTCATGAAAAAGTTACGATCATTAAAGATAAATTCTGTGAATTCATTTACAACATGTCGTAAGACAATCTTATGACATCTTAAATGCTGAGTTATGATAAGTTTATGACATGTCTTACGACATGTCTTATAACAAGCTTGTGAATCGGTCTAGTGGAATTTATTGAACGCCCTCTCACCACACATTACATGACATGTTGCTAACTGTTAAGCTGCATGCAATAAAGTTGAAACCCTATTAAAATACTGCCAACATATTAATGACATGCCAGACAGTATTCATTCACATAAGCTGTAATGCGCATATTTATGTTGCTAAATATACTGAAAAAATTCCAGAGCTGTCAAGAACCAAAACTCAAATTCAAAAACATACCATGTTTTTAAGGACTTTCAGGGCCTTGAATTTTGAAGAAATCCAGGTCTTTCAAGAATGCGTGGAAACCATGTGAGACAAGACTCACTAATGAAAATGAACCAAATGTGTAACATCAACAAATTTTTCATAGATAGTCCTAAGTTTCTACGCTGACAACACGCATGCCGGTGACTAGATGCGCCTGGGTGCAAAATCTGACGGCAAATGCACCGACAAACTGTTTGATTAAAAAGAAGCAATATTATGTCCACTAAAAATATTACAGTCTGTTTGACTACTGGCAACACGTTAGCGGCAACGTCAAGCTGCAACCTGGAGGGGGGCAATGGCGGTGATGGAGAACAACATCTAAGCAGAAACAGACAGAGAAAGATAGAGATGGCAACGATGACGACACTTAACAACCGATGAAACCAACGGTGCTGCTGCCGTGCCGAGTAGTCACAATCAGCACACTAGCACGCAGATGACACACGAGACTCGAAGTTTCTGCCAGTAGAATGCATTGCCTGGCAATCAACTGCACAGACCAGCTGTACACCAGCGTAACTTTTGTTAGTGACTGACAATGAATGACAGACAGTGGCAGCTCTGACTCTGAGTACAATGTCTGTAAGTCTTCAGGCTTCGGTGTCTTCTATCGGATGCCCAGTCAGACGCAGGCGCGCAAAGTCCTCAAAAATGAAATCGTCGTCATGATGACCCAAGCTCCTGCGGCCACAAGACACATTATAGCAGCAACACATCTAACACAAATGGTAACTACTGAGGATGTAAGAAACTAATGGATGAGAATTACCTCAACCGAAAAAAAGAAATTTGTCTTTTCGTCTGTGTTTTTCTGCCTGCTTGCTAGTTATGAATGAATTTTAATGACTTGTGGAGGGTTTGGCGGTGTGGCTCAAAGATCTATTGATCAGATTTAAGTGGCAGGATGGAATCAGGGTTTCTGGATACAAATCACAATGCAGATTCAAAAATATACTTCAGATTCTTCATCAATCTTTATTACCTCCACCAAGGAGGTTATGTTTTTGCCGGTTTTTGTTTGTCTGTCTGTCTGTTTGTCTGTGTGTCAGAAAGATAACTCAAAAAGTTATGGACGGATATTTCTGAAATTTTGAGGGAACGTCGGGCATGGCATAAGCTACAAATGATTAAATTTTGGGGGTGATCCAGCAGGAATCCTGGAATTTTAGTTACCATTGCACTAAAGGGGAAACGCTGCAAAACCGAAGATGGTGACGCCACCTGGCGAATAGCATTGCCTTGGCAGAGGTACCTGCGAGCTATAATTGCTTTCTAGTTTACTATTGCAATTTCTATTCACAGTCAAGAACAAAGCATAGTAGTGAAGATGAGACAGTTCTGTTAGTTCTGTTAATTACTGAACAACATAAATTATCGAACCTAGTGGCATAATGCTATCAGCTGGGCGTTATTGGGAAACAAGGAAAGTATCCAGTCTAGCCTGTAAAAGGACTGCTCTAAAAATCTTCAAAGTTCCTTTTTAAGAACTTGGCCTAACCTACTGCAAAAACTAGAAAAATTGCCCAGTTCACTAAAAATCAGATTTGTTAACATCACAACAACGGAATTACAATCATCAAAGTAACAACTACATTTACAGGTTTATAATAAATGAAACCCATAGACTCGGTGCATGATCAAAGTGCAGAATCTCAAACTATATAACTCATGTGGCACAAAAAAAATCATATTTTGCAATGTTTCCAGTTTGCTATACACAAAGTTTCATAAAAAGGACCCCTTTTTGTTTTTTTTTCATAATTCACTCATATGACAATCAATTTACACAAAATATTTACCAGTTGTAGCTGAAGAAATACTAATTCAAAATAGTTCAACATAATATGGCAGTTAATTAAATATTCTCTGCTAGTTGTGACGTAACACTGACATCATAATGTGTCGTGAGTACAAGCTTACTTGTCTCAACTGGTGCAGTCAGTTGCTACCGTGCTTCAATGGTAAACTTAATCTGGTTCGCTGATGAAGAATGTTCATCATGTCAGCACTAAGCAACATGAGGGCACAAAATCAGGCATCTTGCAATCCAAAACGCAACCATTTTGCAAGCTCGGTGTGCTAGTACACTGTCTTGCTTGAACATGTGAAAGCCAAACTATCCCCACAGACATATAAACATGATGGCTTTGCATGTTTTTTGTGGCTGCAACTGTAAAACTTCAAAAATTTGTCATGAAAAAACCAGATTTTCACTATCAGAACAGGGTAGCAACTGACAGCATCAGATGAGACTAGCAAGTTTGTACCCGTGACACATTATGACATCAGCGTTACATCACGACAAGCAAAGAATATTTAATCTACTGCCATATTTTGTTAAAATATGTTGAATAAGTACTTCTTCAGCTACAACTGGTAAAAATTTAAAGCAAATTGATCATCATTTAAGTGAATTATGAAAGAAAAAGGGGTCCTTTTTATGAAACACCATGTACATTCTCGATGCTACAGATGCTAATAACTGACAAGAAATTTCAGCTAATGCTCACAATATGCGCGAAAGCCTATGGCAGTTCCAGTTCATTAGTTCAGCTGAAAATCGGGGTGCTCACGCTAAGTTAATATACAAATACCAAATTCTCTATCTGGATCGCATAACGATAATAGTGAGGCGCCACCTTGTGAATGATACAGACTTGTGAAGCAGCCCAAAATCGCCAAGAAATCCATAAAACCCCATATCGTGGCATTCAAGGTCATTGAATTTGGCGCCAATCGAGGGCCAGTGTACGACTTCCTATTAGTGATTAATAGTAACCTAGGCCTTATCTCGCACCGTTACTGAGATACAGCGACTTATTGGCCAAAAATCGCAAATTTTGCTTATCCCCTGTCATTTAGCGCCCTCCTTCGGGATGACCCCCTTCGAATTTATGGAAAAGCTTTACGGTTCCTGAAACTAGAGTCGTCCAGGCAGCTGACGGTGAAGATTTGGTGATCCTAACTTGCACCGTTTTTGACTGATCTACCCATGTGACAGACAGAGACAGAGGTTGTGGAACAGTCTGCCAGCTAATCTGAGACAAACTGACATTAACTTTGAACAGTTTAAGCGGCAGTTAAAGACATTTTTGTTCGGATGTTGAGAGCGCGGCGCATTGTGACTATTGCTAAATTGCGCCTTCTAAATAATTTTACTTACTTACTTACTTACCTACAGACGGACAGACGAACAGACAGACAGACTTACGATGGCTAAGACGTGCTGAAAGCAGTAGCTGGTTTCACGCGTAACAAATAAAAGAAATCAAATCAACAAAAAACATTTATTACAGTGTTGCAGCCAGCTCAGCCAGATTATGACAATAAAAACTATGCAGAATCGACAGAATACAATGATTATTGTCGACATACTCAGTATCAAGCTGTATGAGATTGGTGTCAACAGGGACTTGGTTGTCTCCACTCTCGGTAGGTGGAACAGCGCTGGAAGGCCGACTAGTCTGAGGACTCTCAGGGGGCTTCGGGTGAGTCAACGTAAATGGTAACTCAACACTAAGATCACTGCTCAACAACAGCACAGCACCAGCAGTACATATCACCCTACTGTCAACAACAATAATGCCACACATAAGCTCAATTTCACACTACTTAACAGAGTTTTTTACAATGCGGTGATAATGGTAATGGTCTAGTGATTTACACAACGTAGTTAACCTATGCCGAGCCTGGTTAATACCTTGATAGGCAACTGTTTTTGGAAAAGTAAACCACCTTGGATTGTTGGCGTATAACCTGCCACCGAGGTCAACCGAGCACGGCCAGTAAAGATGGGATGTAAACAAGCACACTGCATCATCATCCATTAGCCCCATATCCATGATCAGACAGTGTAAACTGGTGTCTGTCTGAGAGCCAAAAAAAATAAAGATCAGCTTGGCCCTAAATCTCAAGAAAATTTTTTTTACATTTTTACAACAGAGTGGTCCCTTGGCAAAGGTGGTCTACACTGAGCTGAAACATTACTGACATTGGGGACCATGGGTATATACGATATTGCTGTTTAATCCTATAGTGATTTTTGAAAATATGTATGTCACAAGGCAGTGTAGCGACATAGGTAAGAGGTGGTGGAATATTTTCTAACAGCTTTATTGCATATTGTCCACAGAATGTGTCAGTGAAAAAAATTTGAAAATCGGTTGATATTTGGCAAAAAATATGGAAATGACAAGATGAAATTTTTTTGAGACACAGTGTAGAACTGTAGATGAAGTACACAATAGACAGAAATATAGAAAAATAAAAAAAAACATAATGCCATGAACACTGACTGTTCTGAATAATAACACTGCGTGAAGAAACTATGTTTTATACAGCAACTTCAAGATGAAAAATCATCCTAACTACAAACGTTATAATATGACATTGTGCACTAAATCATCTGCTGCTAGTGTACAAACACATGAATATCTGAAAGTTTTTTTTCCAAATAAATATGCACAAAATTCACCTTGAACCAAATCCAAGCAGTAATCGAACTTTAACCTTGTACTGAACAACAATGCCTAGGTTTTCCTTCTGACTAGGATCAGTAATTCTAAAAATACACATAAATTCTCACAAATATACACACTTATAAAGTAGTATTCATGCACATTCTGCTATTAAATTGACAATTAATTCATTATATTAAATTACATTATAAATTTTACCTTTTATTGATAACACATGAAAAGCAATAAACTACATACGTTGCTAAACCACTGTTATAACAAGAAGTAAAACCAAACATGCAAACAAATATCTATTAATAATGTAATGAAACGAACCAACATAAAAACACTACTAGTCTTTCTCAAAAAGCAGATGCAAATTACAGAAATTACTTAAGAACTAGAATATTAAACGATGTAATTAAAGCGAAATCTGCATCAACATTAAATAACAGGCAGAAGAACTGTTTAGGGAGTTAACAAAATCAATGCAAAAACAGCACAGAAGCACACAGTTGAAATGAGTTTTGTTACTGTGTTGTTATTTATCATGACAACTGAGTGCATACATCGTCGACGATGCCAAGTTGGTGTCTTCATGCTTCAACTTGCCGTCAAGAGCCAAACCTCGCTTGTCACGATTGTTAGACAGCAACGGAGTCAGCGTATAGACTTTGCAGAATCCCGTCTGACTCGGCTGTATCGGAAAACCTTCCCTGTTACACATCACGTAAGAAGTTTAAAATACATGCTAAAATACACTGACTAATATTTTCAGCTTCTGTATAACTGGCCTACCTTACTAAATTTACTTCAGATTAGACCAGTCACAAGAACAAACTGCAGCAAAATACCGAACGTATCACCGGCATGAAAAGAATAGCATAATTGACCAAAAAATCATATAGAAAATAAACTACGACATAAGCAAACATAAAAAGATAAACATAAACATAAAGATAAACAAGTAAACATAAAAAGATGCTAATAGATAGGTCACACAAATATCAAAAGTATTAATGTGTCAAAACAGATGGTGGTTACGACTCTGTCAACTATTATGCCACAGCCAACATGTGACAACTGCAAAACAAAAAAGTGCATTTTGAGGCATATTTGACCCCACCGTGACCTTGACCCTTTGATCCTAAAATTTGATGCTTTCATTCGTGCTACAAAATCTGTTAGTGGTAAGAGTCTGGTCAATTTCCATCGACAAATACAGAAGATATCATGCTAATAATGTTTGTTCGAAACGCACAGATAAACGCATGGATGACCTGAAAACATAATGCCCCTGGCGACTACGTTGGCGGAGGCATGATAAAAACGATATTTACACAGCTGTTAAAAGCTGCCTTCGATGAAATTTGCAACATCAACATTGACAAGGCAGTGAAAGCAACAGGCCACAAAACAGTTCACACAAGAAAAATTATAACTGTAATCTAATATAACAAATTAACAATGCAAAACAATAGCACAAAATAGGTACATAAAAAAACGACAGAGATGAAGAACACTGAATGAAGAGCAGAAATTCAATACGTACTCGCTTTCCACTTCGGCTACTGGGCACTTGTACTGCGCAGTGGAAAAGAGGCAAATGTCAGCATATTGTCGCACTGCAAAATCAAGCAACTCACAGTTACACACTGGACAGTAAATTGCACATGTCTAAAATAACCAAGTAACAGTATACTGGCCTTAACAAACTTTCCAGTATCGTGCTAAATATGGACAAGCTGACTTGCACTAACTTGATCTGTGCTTTTAGCTACCTGGACTACAAGTACAGGTCTCTCATTCTTCAGAACCAATAGTGAACAGTCAGTGGGTATTCAATTCTGTCAACAAATTAAAATTGGACTCACAAAATGGTATTACAAAAAAACTATAAAAATATTTTTCACAGATTGTGGCATATTATGGGTTGGTGGCTTGGCACAGTGGTAAAGCATTTCATCCAATCACCGAAGTTACTCTACGACGGTCCGGGTTGGTACTGTGATGGGTGATTGCCTGCGGGCAGGTAATCCTTCATGGTATGTAACCAGCCGTCTAGGTCAACTCAGCCTTCCATCCCTCGAGGGTAGGTAAATCGAGTACCAGCCTATCTGGTTGGGATTAAGGCAGGTCGAGTTCACCTGTGTCGAATGAAAGTAACACTGTGTAATCCCATATGGCAGAGAACGCTCCATAGCTCTAACCTGGGCTTCCCATTAAGAGCTATATCACCACCTTTAACCTTAACCCTTAAAACTGTAGCTTGAAGTCAAAAACCATTTACCATGTGAATGTACATTAGTTACTAATTCCAGCCTGTATGTAAAAATTTTTATCACCTTATTTTATGCACTCCAAAATATAAACTCTGATGCTACAGCTACAGTACCCTTATGCCTGCTTTCATGAGGGCATGAATAGTATCATATCACTTAAAATTGGCAATTACAAACACATGTCAATTGCATTTTTGATTAACTCTCAACTGTTTTATATTTAATATCAACGTTTATGCCATTTAATTCTGCATCACATATAACTTGTAACTCGCAGATGCAACAAAACTCCTATATCAATTCCCACACGCTATCAAGTCTGTGACATGAAGAATAAAGTGTTAAATGTTGAATAAAAACTTAACAGACAGTTGATTAGTCACTCACCAGATATCTTAATTTTCTTCACACTTTTGCTTGTGTTATTATCAACCAACACATTGATTGCTATCGACTCACCATGGTAATATTTCTGACAAAAAAATTACCAAAACACAAACAATCTCAGTCACATATCTACTCAGATCATTAGTAAACATAACAATAACTGTGAAATTTCCTACAACCAGACAACTCTAAAATATTATTTTAAAAATGCACTAAAGATATTGCATTACTTTACTAACTACAGTAACAGGTCACACTTTATATACGCAAATGTTATCACTGCAAACAAACAAAGGAGAAATGTATCGTAATCTTGGCCCAGAACAACTATGCCACATATTTTTTAAACTACTGTATGACTGTATCACTGCAAACAAACAAAGGAGAAATGTATTGTAATCTTGGCCCAGAACAACTATGCCACATATTTTTTTAACTACATGGACATGATCGATTATGATAGATATTTTGCAAAGTCAGACTCACAATCATAAAATTTTTTTTATCATTAGTATTATTATTATTAGGAAACATGCTTGTGTATTTATCATCCAAAGCCCAATAACTTCGTTCATCAGTTTTATCTCTCACACTAAGCAGAGTCAAGATAGGTGGGTACCTCTTTATCAAGTGTTGCTTCTAGACGCAGGTTGCCGGGACTCATTAGGAACTCCTTGAAAGCCTCGGCACTCGGCTGCGGAGCAGGCTCCTCAGGGGCATACGTTAGTTTACGAATGGCCAGCTGTACTGAGTTGCGTTTGTGCGGTTTGTCATCGGGACCGTCAGCGACGTACGTTGACAACTCATAGTCCACCCCGCATGGCTAGCAACAGTGACAACATCACTGGACATCAGACCAATGCGACTTTTATACTGTGAGCTCATCTGTTTTACTGCATGACTGTGAAATCCTTTGGTGAGCCGTACCCCAAAGTATAAAAATAATGTCATGTGAGCGGAGGTAGTTGTGCTCTTTGCTATTCCTGCGAGTCCTGGCATGACTTTCAGCACCCGATACTTGCTGGGAACTTTTTGGAAATGGCTGATGGGCACAAAGCAAGCTAAGCCTACGGGGCAGCACTGGCTGCCTTGTCCTACATTAAAACGAACCAACACAAAACTGTATGACTGTACAAGTCATAAGTGATGATGACGATGATAAACAATACACTAGACAATCAAATGGCTATCAAACCAATGAGCTGCTATTGGCATCATACAGCGTAAAACAGAAAAGTCAACATTTTTGAAGTTCTGTGTGCACACCATTTCTATAATCAATCAAGTCCTGTTGAATTTAATAGATTACACTGCAATGTTTTCTCCAATGTTTATAATTCACCGTGCACTGATGCAATTTAGGCATACTTACTGTAAGCCACTTCATTAAAGCTGGCACTGCTATGTTCAACCCAAAAGAAACCTATGTTGTGGTCCATATTTCAGTCAACCAGTAGGCCTAGATAAAAAAATGTAAGATTTACCAAAGACAACGTTTACTCCCTCACCCACCATCTCCATCAGCTTACTCAGTTTCGCACTTTCAGTTAAAAACCAATTTCTATCTCATGTATGCCGTGCACATCAGTGAGATATTCTTATGCTGCAGTACGACTGGTCACTTGCTTTGTTATGCAGTACACTTCTAAATTTATAGCATTTTTCATTGTCCATGCTATTCTCATGAACAGTGTAAAACTCAGCGTAGAACTGCATACCTTGCCAGTGTCACCAGGAGCAGGCTGCAGTGTGACTGAAGCTGGAGAACAGCGGGGAAGCTGCAGCACACAGACAACAGCATCCAGATAGTTTCGAGTTCAAACACCATGAGGTCTGTCAAAAACTAAATTACAAAACCATCCAGGAACACAGAAAATCATCAGTATAATACAGGCATTGCTCAACGGTAATGATAATATATAAAGAACACGGATGCATAAATTTAAAACACGCAGCAGTCAAGCTTAGCTTGAATCAAAGGAACAGTACTTTAGTGCAATATCAACTTAGAAAATAAAGCACAACTTATAGCAAATGATAAACAAATCAGTTACAACTGACCATACGACAAAACACCAAAAGACACTCACTACCTCTACCTCTAGCATAGCACGACATTCAATCATCAATTATTTTTTAGTCGATGCAATAAATGTGAATGATACTACATGCCAACTGCAAAACAAATCAATTACAAGTTAATGATAACAATTCTGAATCCAAATAAACCAGTGTACTGATCAACATTATTACCTCAAAGTAAAATGGATAAGCATTGGCACCAAGTTTCTTAATTAACCGTTCTTGCAAACGAGTAAGCGGCTTCGTAGTGTCAACATTTGGCGGTGGATACACCTGCTGTGTGGCAAGAAAAAGATCTTTGCGAAAAGCAAGACCCAGAACATCAAGGTCTTCCCGGCCGTAGCGAAATGCCGCAAGAACGTGTGAGAACACTTTGCGATCTTTGAGGTAGTCAGGATCAACCAGCACCACACCATCTGCACACAAACATTATCATTATTCAACAATAAGTTTCAATTCTCACAACTGATAAAACTAAAAAGGGAAACAGATCGGGCCCCAATATCGATGTGGAGGCATAAGTGGGGTGCTCATATATGACCCGTGCACATTGGTGTGAGCAACTAGCAGAGTTGTTACTTGCTAGCAAACCGGCTGGAAAACATACTCACAAACATGCAATCGTGAATCAACCAAGCCACGACTCTTACAATTACTGGTTAGACAATAAACAGCAGCACAACTAGCGCAGTAATAAATAATCACTCACAGCCTTTAGTATATTAATTTTTTTATTCACTAAAACTTTGTCAGATAGTGCTGAAGATGACACTATCACAGGCTGAACGGTAGTTCAAGCCCTGTGTTAACGGCGACTTCTCTTTCTTATGGGAAAGCCAAAAATTCGACCCCCCCCACAGAATCAAAACCCCTGACCCGATTAAGATAAAATTTGGCACGGTTGATTACGTCAGCGAGATGCCCCCTCATGCAAAATTTCATGTAAATCCCTCCAAGGGGGGCTTCCCGGCAAATGGGTGAAATATATGCAAAAATTTTTGTAGCCATATACCTTTTTTTTCAGAAACTCACCTACAGGTCAGACCCTTCGGCGGATTTTTGCCCGCGATGGCTCAAACGACGCGATCTCGCGCAAGGATGTGCCTTTTGGGGGTTAAAAAATTTGAAATTAATATTTAACGTATTTATTCACAAAAATCGAAAAAATTACAATGGCGCCTATGGGGAAAATTAAGCAATTCTTTAAACAGTCATAACTTTGGCTGTGTATAAGACAGAGTCGTAATTTTTGGTTCTAGGGTATGCTTTTCGGGGATGGCGAATCTAACGGTGTCATCTAATTTTGCCCCGGACCCTCCCTGGTTGCCATGGCAACGAAATTTGGGACAAAATTGGCTATAAGTCGGCTTCCGTAAAAGATTTTTGCGCCTATAGGGGGGTTTTCGGGGATGGGCCATTGAAGGCTGCCAATTGCACTTCCCCCGACCGACCCCCGTTGCCATGGCAACGAAATTTGGTACAAAATGGGCTATAACTCGGCTTGCGTAGGAGATTTTTGCGTCTATAGGGGGGTTTTCGGGGATGGGCCATCAAATGCTGCCAATTGCATTTTTCCCCGACTGACCCCCGTTGCCATGCCAACGAAATTTGGGACAAAATTGGCTATAATTCGGCTTCCGTAAGAGATTTTTGCGCCTAGGCCTATAGGGGGGGGTTTCAGGAATGGGCCATCAAATGCTGCCAATTGCATTTTCCCTGACCGACCCCTGTTGCCATGCCAACGAAATTTGGGACAAAATTGGCTATAACTTGGCTTATGTAAAAGATATCTGCGAGATTTTTGCGTCTATAGGGGGATTTTTGGGGATGTGCTATTGAATGCTGCCAATCGCATTTTCGCCCACCGACCCCCGTTGCCATAAATGAAATTTGGGACAAAATGGGCTATAACTCGGTAACAGTTGTAATCGGCTTGGCTACTAAAAGAAAAAATCTGAAGCGCAATATCTTTGTAACTGATCACCAGTAGGAAAACAGTATTTTAGTATTAAAACAGCAAATATAAATGTACAAAACATCAGTTTACACACTTGTTAACGGCAACATTTAAGGACTTGCACATCGAAAACAGCAAAAATTACAAAAGGTGATATTATTCAGCAGCACATTGACACACAGTCAGTGTGATGCGGTTTGACAAGAACTGACGGCAGGCGCCCGGACGGACTTACCCTGACTCCTTGGCAAGCCGGTAAGCCGCTGCTTGTGACGTCACGGTAGTCAGCACACTGGCAGACTCGTATTTCCACCTGTCATCCCAGTCTGCTGGTGGAGCGGCCGAGGCTGCGGCGAGCAGGAAAACTTCCAAGCACGCCGATCTGCCAGCCACTCACACCTTCCAGCCACTGGCGTTTGAAACCCACGACACGACCCACTCATCGGCAACGGCTTTTTGAATGCTGTGGGTGGTCGATCAACCGCAGTCACGGCAGACCCACGAGACTTTTCTTTGGCAGCGCATTTCTGTTCTATTGCAGCGATTTAACGTTATTCTGATCAGCGAGACCTTTGTCGACGAGGCGGCCGGCGATGCACCATATCTTTAGTCACTCCAACACTTTGTTTTTAACCCTTTCTTGTTTTTAACCCTCGGTAATCTTTACTACAGGCGGTATAAAAATGTCAGCAATTACGATAACCAAACATGTAAATGGCAGTCGGCGACAACGGAGAACAACGCCATGCAGAGTGGCTCAATAAAAAGCCCCAAAAGTTTTGTAACAAGACGTAAAATATGGATTATTTTACTTTTTTCACGAATATACTCTGTATTAAATTTGCAATAAAGTACTCATTAAACTTCCATCAGACTCTAAAGTCTAAACGCGTCGATATGCTACTTAATTTGTGAAATCAAGTCAGCTTTGAAATAAGCAAGTAAATGACAAAGTTTACGTTTCAACTTTCAGTATATTCCAAACCTAAAATTTCACATATTTGTCACGACACTTTTAAGATAATGCAAGTTTACCACTGATGTGGATAGTGAAGAATTTTAAAAAACTGGCTGATATATCATAAGTTATGAATGTATGAAGTAGACAGAGTGGCTAGCAATACTAGTTTGAAGTATTGCATTAGCAATAGTAATACTTGGCGGAAAAAAATATATTGCAATATTGATTGCAATACTATTTTTGAAGTCAGTATTGCAATACTTTTTGCAATACTCTGGTATACACTCACCCATCGTCTGGGCGTCTGTCCGTCTGTCTGTCTGTCACACTCGTGAGCTGTATCAAAACGGTGCAAGCTAGGATCACGAAATCTTTACTTTGGGCTGCCCCAAGGTCTCTAGTTTATCGCGACAAAATTTCGTGCCACTGGGTGCAGGGGTTCCCCTCGAACGAGGGCGTCAAAGAGGGGTACCCCCTAAAAGACGTCATTTTGCCGTTATTGGCTCGAATAATGTGAAAACGGTTGCAGATAGATACATACATGCTGGTTAT
>Ga0209367_1002814_pt1 | contig 23264 bp, 11 predicted proteins | sample WorMetLIZISLAND2_FD_187412 | JGI IMG/M metagenome (GOLD analysis project Ga0209367, IMG submission 187412) | Marine gutless worms symbiont microbial communities from Max Planck institute for Marine Microbiology, Germany - Olavius geniculatus... ... | reverse complement strand
CACTGATCGGAGCTGATACATGTAGCACTGACGTCTCCGGTTGGTTGTGACCTTCTGCTTACGACTGGTCTCACGGCAATCGAAGGATTAGAACTGTCGATGCCATTTTCTTCATCCATCTGTGACGCTGTGTCCACGTTTGGTTTCATGTCTGTCATAGTTGCGCTATTCGAAACACCGTTTGTTTCAGCATAGACAGAGTTATTGTCGTTTTTTTAGGTTCAACCATCGACGCAGCGTGTCTCTTACTGCACCTGCGTGTGTGGGCATGCAGTCCTCGCTTACCCTTGCAGACCTGACCGCAAGAATAGCACGTGCTGATACCGGTGTCATACGATACGTGATCCTGCGATATTTCAGTAGCACTCATTCTTAATTAACAATGTACTAGCTTGTACACAATAATGCTGATACGAGCAAAAATTAGTATATGTTGACAGCAAGCAATAGAAATGTCGAGAATGACTACCAGACATAAATGTTCAGATAATAGGCCTAGTCTGTGACTTATATAGGCACAGAATGCTGACTCATCACGTGAGAAAATAACAACGTATTGCGTACGTACACTTACGTATTACGCATTACGCACGTACCATGCTAAAACAACAGAAAAAGTCGCTTAATACCAAATTAATGTGACTAATAAAAAATTACTTAATATTAAAAATATTCTTGGCCCAGATTTAGACCTAAGGCCTAATTTAGACATCAATAATGGACTACTGTAGCCCACTTAGGTATGGTGTGAGTCATTGACCTGTCGCCAAGTGCACTTGGTGATCTTTGACCTTTGACCTTGACCTTGACCTTGACCTTAACCTTGACTTTGACCTAGATATGTTAAAAATACTTTGTGGCCTCAGACCTCGACTTTGACCTAGATATGTCACATGACCTTGACCTTGACCTTGACCTGTCAAAAATGATTAATGGTGTTCCCGGAGACTCAATCTCTTCCTACTCCTACGTAATTAGGAACTTTATTCTAATAATATTGCAATATACGCAAAATTTCTGATGATCCATATGACGGGCTGTGCAGTGATCGTGAAAGAAGTTTTCTTCTCTTGCAAAGCTCAAGAGAAAGTTGGATCAGTTTGATACAAAAACTAAGGGCTAAAGTTTATTAATTCCACAGAATTCTGCGACAACAGTGATTCGTTGAGCTGAAAGACCGCATGCTGCTGAACGAATGTCACATTTCACAACGACAACGAGTTGAACAAGTGACTTGCTTGACTCAATACAGAAATATTATCCGTACTCAAAGAAGACCATTGGAATTGGCCTCTTGGTCTTCGCCTTGAAAATGCTAGCCTCAAACCTATTCTTCGCTTGTTATCGTCATCATTATCAGCATCAGCAGCAACAACATCAACAACAACAACAACAACAATAGCGGATAATATAGCAAATTGTCGTGTAACCCTAGTCGGTTATCGTGTCATTCATTGCGGCATCTCTTGTCATCGCGACAAGGTACGTAAATGGACCGTGGAACAAATTGTGCGGATCCGAGTCCGCGTGATTGCGAGTCCGTAACCCGGCCGGCGGGTGTGAGCGCCGCACCGCGCCGCGCTGCTGCGGAGGCTGCGGCTGCGCGGTTGCTATGGATACGATCAATACGCGCAGCACCAGTGCATAATACGGCGTGGCGTGCAGGGGGTGAAGGGATGCGAGGAAAGAGGGGAGGCTGCGAGCATCTGGGAGCCCGCGCGGCTCGGCCTGCCTGGCGTCTAGTCGCCTGCCCACTGCAAGCGATGGGCGGCCGCATACTGCCACTGCCAATGCTCGTCGTGCAGGCAGCAGCAGCAGCAGCAGCAGCGCGTCTGTAGTCTTGTGGCGCCGGGCGCAGAATTCGCAGAACGGAACGCCGTAACGTGTTGCTTGCTCCGTTGCTCGCCGCGCCTGGCCGCTGCTGCTTCCTGGTCCTTCTGCTGCTGAGGCATTTTCAATTACGTTCCATTGTGCAGCGGTGCGCCTGATACTCTGGTGGCGACTGGTGACGCAGTGATCTAGTTCCGTGCTGGCCGCCTGTCTGTGAGAGAATTGCTGCGACCGATCCGCCGATCGCTGACGTCGTCTGCGTTCGAGTCGAGTACGTCGAGTATTTTACAGCGGAGCTAGGGGCCTAGTGGCTATCGACGCGTCAACATCGAGTGGCTGCAATCAGTCTTTGGATGCACGCGGTTACTGGACCAGAGACTAACACGATTTCGGTAATCTTAAGAAGTGTACATAACCACAAAAAAATGGAATGAAATGAACGAAATTGAAATACGACGTACCTGCCTTTGCGCCGTCTTACAATTTTCGCCGTTTCATTCCTGTCGCATTTGACACCCCCTCATTGTTTTGCGTACTAAATTCATAAGCTAGGCTATGTATGTACAGGCTGTCAGATCGAGCATGTGGCAAGTTCTATAGTCATCTCACATATATAAGCGGTCTTGTATAGTTTAGTCCTAGAGTTAGGGTAAGGGGTTCGTCCAGCCCTCATCCTAACCCTATTTTTTAAAGCACGCACAGTGCGACGTAACTTAACTGAATTGACAGCTGACCTGCTTACCCATTGGTCAGTTCGTCAAAAACTAAACCGTGTCAGTTCAGTTCAGTTACGTCGCTCTGTACGAGTCTTAACAGATTGCATATAAGCATAACTTGTGAATATTTAGTACGCTGAACTTCAAGATTACGCACGATTTTGGCACCGACCGACACAGGGTTAGTTGTTCTACTGGTGAGTTGGAGGGAGCACAGCTATACCGTCAACCTTAGCGAATAGTTCCTGTCGCGCGTCCAACACTCTGGAAACACTCGACTGTCTGCTCGGACCGAAGACCGTCGACAGCACTGGATCAGACTTAGCACATCCCAGACTGCAGTCCAAGGTAAGATGCCATCACGGTCGCTAGATAATTGGAGGATTGCCGTATGCATGGAGATTCTCGTGGGGTTCCCGTGAGCATGAATATGCAATAAATATCAGGATCAGTATTCTTTCCCTAGTCCCACCAAATACAACATGGAAATTTTTTTCCCCAAATTTTGTATTTTTGAAGAAAATTTTCCGACAGCAAGTAAGTAAGTAAGTAAGTGGGCAAAGGTAAGTAAAGCATGAATTCAATGAAAAAAGTAACCTCCAATGCGGCGGGCTGAATTTACGGGGGAAGCCGGGTTAATTTCCCTTTCGGGGGAAGGTTAATTGCCTTTTCCCTTTTACCACCCCAGTGTCTGAAAATGAGAAAATACAGCACATGTTATAGTGCAGAGCTGACTGACTAAGCCAAATGACTGATGCTAGCTAGTTGCTAGTAGACATATAGTATGGGGAGTCTAGTCGATGTCTGGATGGGTAAGTAGCGGTACGAGTAGTGAACAGATGGTGCGTGAATAGATAACCACACCACGCCACGGCATGCCAAGGCATGGCAGACAGACTTTCAGTGCCCCCGCCTCGCTTCACCTCGGCCTATCTCACTCCCTGGCGCCGTCATGGGTGGCCAGCCAGCGGGGTCCTGTCGGGGGAGCAGGGCGCCGCCAGGGGGGCAATTGTCTTTTTCTTTCCCACATTTTGGGCAGCCGAAAAATTGTCAGAAAATCTATTTGTCGGTAAATGTGTCTATTTGCGGCTGAAAACTTCCCATTTGTTGAAATAATACTGGCAAAATGAAAATCTGAGCAGCCATAATCTTTTGTGTAGGAAATTTGCGGTGTTTGCAACCGGAAACACATATTTTAAAGGTTATGTTAGCCAGAAATAATCTTCGCGCCAGAGATAATGGACTTAGTCAACAACTTTTAAAGTATTCTGAAGACATGTTTCGCTGATTATTTGTCAGCCAAGACAAAAATTACATTTGGCCAGACACGTTGCGCTCTTGTAATAGGTTATGGTGCGCTAGAAATTGTCGCTGTTATTAGTATGACCATTATCCGCTAGATGGCGCCACGAAGCACTACAAGCTGCGCTAAGCAATATACTGATAGCCTGCCGGCAACTCAACCCCCTTCAGGCTGCCCGTGGTTGACGTGAGAGGAAAGTTGGGGGCACATGTACCTAAGGCCCAAGGACTCAAACGCCGCGGTCAAGGTCGCGACCATGCAACACAGAAGGCGCCAGAGGAGTGTGACAGACAGATGGAAAAACTAACAGACAGACTTTCCGCGCATTATAGTAAGATTATTATTGTCTGTTCAATGCAATGCATAGAATTGAACAGAGTATAAAATCACCTGAGCGTCCGTGCGTCCGTCCGACTTTTTAGGCGCCATATCTCCACAACGGTGCAAGATAGACGGACCACCCATAGGAAGTCGCCCACCGCGAGTCGAACGGTCACGTGACGGATGACGTCACGTGACCCCAAAAGGTCAAGGTCGTGACTTCGTTATTTTCGAGGCGGCAATTAAACTGTTTAATTTTTTATCGCTGACCAACACAGCTCACTCAGTTAATTTATACGGAAATGCAATGTTAGCTATCGAGATGCATTTGACAGACTCCGTGTTCGTTTGAACAGTATCTTGTTGTTAATGTGACACACAGAGAACCGGAAAATCGTGAAGGCGGTTGAAGTCTGGTGCAACGATGGAGTTATTGCAGCATAACGGCGGCTGTCACCTGACGGCGTCTAGCAATAACCCGTCGTCAGTGGCGCCCTCTTCACTGAACGCGACGAACAACGTCGATGCCGTCGTCAACAAAACTAACATCATCATCAATTATCTGCCGCAGACCATGTCGCAGGACGATGTCTATTCTCTGTTCTCAACCATCGGCGAGGTCGAAAACTGTAAACTTGTCCGCGACAAAGCCACAGGTCGATTACTGCTAATAGTGAATTTTGATTTGTTTGCAAGGGCCCGTAAACCGAGGAATCCCACTGACCGGCTGTGGTGTGTGAACAACTTGCCCAGGGTTGTGGCCGGGAGTCGAATCCCTGACCTCGCGATCATTGGGTTCGACACAGCATTCTTCTTTCTTCTTTTCCAATAATGCACATATCCTCTTGCGAGTAATGTCGTGCATTCATTCATTCATTTATTTATTCATTAGACTATCAAGCCGCATTGCACTGAAGCGAGCCATAAAAATGGCCCGTGCACTTTTTATTTTCAGCAAATAATTCGGCTCAAACAAATTCGAGGACATACTCATGTACTAGTTTTGTTTTTGCTGATTCGAAAACCGCCATGGACGAGCAAATTTAAATAAACAAACACTCCAGATGTTGCACTGGGTTTTTAGTTGCATAATTTTGGGTTTGGGTTGGGTTGGCAGTTTTGCTAGATAACGTTAATGTGGTCTGGTGGCCCCCGAATGACCATTTTAACGTTATGCATCCCTTGATGAAAGTATTATGCCGTGCAGTATAGCTATAAGCTACATGAAAGACGGTGTTGTATATCATTTGTACGTCATTTGTAACAGCGAATGCGTTTTCGCATTCGTTGCAATGAAGAAGTGAATGATTGAATGCTTTAGCGAAAGCGTTGTGATTGGTTATCTACAGTCTGTTGGTGGTCTGACTCTACACGCTTACCTGTTGCTTTATACCCCGTTTACACTATGAAGCAAACATCAAGCAATTAGAGCACACGTCGTGCACGTGCATTTTGAATACATTTGCTTGACGGTTGCCTGATGTTTGCTTGATCGTGTAAACGGGGTATCACGGGACACCTGACACTACGCATGCAGCTGTGTCACGTAACTACCATAACTATAGTATAGTGCACGCGAACACATTGACAGACAGAAGACGTCTTCGTTCATATAATACCGTGCACTCTACCATCCGTCAGAAATGAATGGCTTTGCGCTAATCTAATCAATGCGATCAATTCAACAGCGAAGCTTATACGAAAGTCATTCAAAAAAGTTCGTTGACTGACACAGTCAAGCAAAAGATATTCAGAGTGACCATATTTTGCCACATTTCAACATAGTCTTTTGTAACTGTAATGTCCAGCATTTCTCCGAAGCTCGGATTCCACTGTGGAAAATAATTTGACTTTGGTCTTTCAGCTATAGCAGCAATTTGCGATGCAGATTACAAGAAAAATTCAGCACTTAGTTTGTAGTCTAAGTTTGGAAGACCAACGTCAAAAGTTATTCTACAACAAAATCAGAGCGTTTTGGATACACTAGACCGAGTGCATTTCAGTTGCAGAAAAGTATGTTGAAATGTAGCAAAATATGATGCATATTTCTTTTGATTAACTATGCCAGTCTTCAAACTTTTTGAATGATTCTCGTTGATTAGGCTAATCGTTTTGCACTAATCGAGTCGATGTGATCAATTCCAACAGCGATGCACAACTTACTACAATATTGTGCCAAATATACGGGGTGCAGAAAAAAGTTTCCACAAAAGTTTCTTGCCATTTTCTTATAGCAGTTACTTGGAGTTTTGAAGTGAAATTTATAGGCTTACGTTTATTAGTCTACCTATTTATATTAACGTAGAATTAACTGCTGCTGCTTTCTTTGGAACGGTTCGCCGCCAGATGTTGCTGATAATCTACACCGTGTCTCAATAAAAAACGTGCCACTTTTGCTTTTTGACTAACTCTGTGTAACATGGACCGATTTTGATATTTTTTTGGCAAGCAACATTAAGAATAAACTTGACATAAATGATTGCAGTTTGGTCCACCACACCGAAATACTGCTGCTACACTACCTTGTGAAATTTACACTGGGCAACGCGTGCATCGGCTAAGAAATGATTAACTAAATAGCGACAAACAGTTATTACTTCTCAGTAATCTTACGTGTTACGTCACATTACTTTTATTACAGCATGTGCTTAAAATGTCCTCCTTCAGCACGAACGCAAGCGGTGGATTTTGACGCGAGTCGCCAACAGTACGTTCAGTAACGCGCGATTCAGAGCGGTTCACTCGCTGTTGATACATCACTTCAGTTCGTCGACGTACGATCTTGAAATAAATGCGATTAGTGTTGCAACAGATTTTCATTGGTTTTGTCGTCTCAGCAATTTTCTGAGCCGACGCATGCGCTCCCCAATAAGAATTCATTGTTGTAAACGACCAAACTACGACTTCTGCATTTCACAAAGTAATGTAGCGGCAGCTATTAAATGAGGTGGGCTAAACTATAGCCATTTAAAAGTCAAGTTTCTTGGTAATGTTGTGTGCTAAAAATTATCAATGCCGGCCTTGTTTCACGAAGTTATTCAAAAAATAAAAGTGGCACGGTTTTGTTGAGACGGTGTATAGAGGTTGCAATTTGACGAATTTAAGTTGCTTGCGTATTTTATCATATTATTATTATTATGCTACCGCCAAATATGTCATATATATTTTATCGTTCTTCTGTCTATCGTGATAGGTCAGAGTCTTGGCTACGGTTTTGTCAACTACAAATATGCAGAGAGCGCCCGAAAAGCAATCGAATCTCTAAACGGTCTCCGGCTGCAGAATAAAACCATCAAGGTGCGTGCGACAACGACAACGCGTTTTCTGCCTCGTGTTGTAGTTGTAGTTGTTGTAGTTGTCGTCGTCGTTGTAGTGGTGATCATGATTCGTTGTTGTGCTTGACTGTGCATGCAGCTGTATGGTAACGGTAAAAAGGTAAAGGTGGTGTATAGCTCTTCAATAGAAAACCCATCACAGATCCACGGAACGTCATCTGCCATATGGGATCACGCACCTTTAGTTGCCACTGGACACAGCTGAACGCGTTCCGACTTAACCCCAGCCACACAGGCCGCTATAGGTCCTACTCGATTTACCAACCCCGACGGGATGAGAGGCTGAGTTGGCCTTGATGTTGGCTATATACTGAGCTGGTTCATCTGTCGCCGACAGTCAACCATCTTAGGATGATAGCGAACCGACCTAGAGTTGAACCTACGACCTCTCGATCCCAAGTCCAACACCCTACCCTTACACTATCAAGCCACTATTGGTGTCAGCAATGTATGGTGTCGACGTTTTTTTCGGCTGTCGTCGAATGATGTGCTTTATCGATTTTTAACAAGTCAGTTTAACATCTATAAATAATGTGCATGCACTTTGTGACACCCAGACAGAGATTTGTTTGCGGCTTTTGTGAACTGGCGTCGGGGAGGGTCCGCTGTAGCTAAGGCCCGCTAAAGCCAACTTTGACTCTATCCAAAATCCTGTAATTATGCATCGCACATAGTGGAGATGGTTTGTTATATTAATGGATGGCTTCACATTATGGCCTGACTAGGATTTATTGTTGTTTAAAAATTGAGGTTCCAACATACAAAATTTGCGGCTGAAAATCTTCTATTTTGGAAGAATTTTAAGGCAAAATAGAAGGAGAGAGATTATGTCTGAGGGGGAGGGGGTATGTCTTACGTTATGTGTCTTACCTTTGGCAGTGGATGCATATCGCTTGCCTTTACCTGTAGGTATCCCTGGCGAGACCAAGCAGTGACACTATTAAAGGTGCCAACCTGTACGTCAGTGGACTACCACGTACCATGACGCAGACCGATATGGACGAGATGTTTGCACCGTACGGCAACATTGTCACTTCCCGCATACTATGCGATCTACAGACAGGTACGCCCGTTGTGATATACCGCGATACCAGTATGTAGGTTTACATACGCTCAGTTTTAATCAACTCGACTTTGGCCGCGTCGTAAAAATGCGTACCGAACGACAGAAATAAAAAAGAGATAAAAATGAAATAAAATAAAAGCCGTAGGGTGCGGTTTTCATTCCATTTTATCTCATTTTATTTTATTTCATTTATGTCGCGCATTTGCACGCCACCAGTAGCAAAACTACGAGGCGTTGCATGAAAGCACGGCCTTTATCTTTTTTTCATAATTTAGTCAAACGGTGATCAATTTTCACGGAAAAAGTTACTGTTGTAGCTGAAGAAATACTTATTCAAAAACCGTCCAACAAAGATTTTTTCGGAGGGAAATTTTTCAGGGACGGACGGTAATCCAAAGTACAGGAATTTTTCACGCTCGAAAGAAGCAGCATTGCATTATTAGCAGATGAGGGTGATTGACGTTACAAATTACAATAATGATCGTGAGTCTGCCTATCGATGGCTGTGTGGTCCGTCAGTCCGTCTTGCTTTCCTCGCGAGTAATCGTCTGCACGCTTGCTTAATAACAGCCTATCCGTTGTTCCGTATTTTATCGTCGAATTACTTTCGCGCGATTTGCGGGGGCGCTAATACGCTTGAGCCGATCGCATCAGTAGCACAGATTATCATGCGACGCACCCCACGCAATAACATGCCGTGGGCACTGGCGTAGCCAGGATCTGGATGTAATGGGGTGAGGTGTGGGGAGGGAAAGGGTCGGGGGAGTAGACGGTGTTTCCTTCTCAGAAAATGTTTCGATTTTTTGTGTGCAAAAAGGGATCATTTTAGTGCATTTTTTCTACTATTTTGAGTAACTGATTAAGCTTATGGGAGCATTGCCCCTTATGGCTACACCATGGCCGTGGGGCCGGCTAGGTAGGCGGCGAGTTTAGCCTAGAAACCAAATTATTATTGGGGGGATTGTAGGGCGCCGGAGAGAAAGGGGTAGGTGAAGAAGACTAGTAGAACAACAAGCATCATGGCTAGAAGAGCGGATGATCAGATACAGATGAGTTGAGCTGAGCAGTCAGTTGCTAGGAGTTGTAGACGCGCTGCGCTTATCTGCCATGCAGACAGACAGTGAGCGCTCAAACGCAGCAGCAGCAGCATGTTATTGACGCTTCGCTGCACCGCATCTCATGCCATGCCAGACAATCCAATCCCTCCCGTCTATATACGCCTTGTGTCTTCACAGCACTGCACAAGCACTGTGGCAGACGAATGGTACACATAACCGGTTGTTGAAGACTTGAGTCTTGACATCTGGTCTGAAGCCTTAGCGGCTGTGTTTACAGCGACAGAACATTTGTCACTGGTAGTAATTTCTGAGACCCAACGGCAACAACCTTTACCTGATTCGTAACGACATACGATAAACTACAGTTTTCCTATTCAGTCACATCTATGGTGAAGTGTAAACGACCGCTTCACTTACTAAAATAGTAATCACTACATCTCTACATTAGTAGCAAGTAGGCTTCTTGCAATCGTGTTATCAACAAGCACCATGTAAAAAAAATTGTAGTATATTATATTGCTTGATTTTATTTTTTTGCTAAACCGCAAAAATCGCTAGCTTATCGGCGGCGGCTGTGCGCAAAACTAAAGGCTGGTTGCGTTTTGAGGCCTTAAAGGGGGGTATAGCCAAGATCCACAGGTAGAGGGGCACTCAAAATCTAGCGTGTGGGGAGGGGTGTCCCCTACTCTTCCCTCACCGGAGAAGGTGTCTCTGCATCCTCGTCTGAACATTTTTTCATTTTTATGCGAGGTGGTTTTGGTGCACTTTGGCACTGTTTTGAGAAAAAATCAACTTTCTAGTGAAAGTTGATCATTCATTGTTGATCCGGCCACGCATGCACTGCGTCCAAGCCACGCAATCGTCCGTACGCGTTTACACGCCGGCGCCAAACGACTACGTAGGCCCTACCGTACCGAATTTACTGCCGCCAACTATTACACGGGCCGCCCTCTGACCAGCCGGGGGAATGTACGACAAACACTTCCACCCCACAACAAAACCCCGACAAAATCCCGGCTGCGACAAAAGCCAGTAATGTGTTACATAACAGGAGGATACGGGGGCACTCAATGCCGACGTCTGTTTGCGACCTATCGGAATCATCTTTTTTTCTGTCGCAAGCTGAAGTCTAAACTATTCTACACTGTGTCCCAAAAATCACCCCCGACATTTTCGACTGTAACTTGAAAACCAGTTATCTAATTGCGATAATTTTTGGTACGAATACTCCCAACACAACTTGCCATCAAATGTCCGTTTAGTTTTCCACCTCACCCAATGTTTGTTTTTGCATTACCTGGGGAAAACAACCAACGAAATATCACTTTTTATCTAATGCGATATAATTGCTTAATTGACATAAAGCATAAAAACACATTTTGTTTACATTTCTGACACTGTGGCTAAAAATTCATCCAGTTGTCCATTTTTCAACTGCCTGCAGTAAAATTGCTTGAAGTGTTAGCCCACTATGCGAACACAGGCGACACTTTCTCCATTCATTGACAGCAGTATCGATAATGTTTTGCTTCATCATCATCATCATCATCATCATCATATTCGTTTAATACATTAACTTGACAGAACGCAAGCATGTGCACAATTTAGGCTTAACATACAGTAAATATAAAAGTTTTTTTTTAAAAAGTTCACAAGACTAGGCCTATGTACAAATGTTGCAGAAACAAGCACGGCCAGGCTGTACCAGTCGCTTCTTGAAACATTCTTAAACTTTTTCTGGTAGACACATTGCTGCATGACAGTCAAATCTTGTAACAAAACTGGCTGTTGGGACCCACAGATTAGAATAGATAAAATTTATTGACATTTTTTCATTCATTTTAACACGTATTATGCTTGGTCTGCTTTCTCCAGGTAGTGCAAAAGCAGACGTTGGGTGAGGTGCGAAACTGAACTGTCATTTGATGACAAGTTGTATCAGAAATATTCCTACCAAAAATTATCAAAATCTGATAATTGGTTTCCACGTTACAGTCGATAATGTCGGGGATGTTTTTTTGGGACATAGTGTTTATAGCCTGGTGTGAACCAGCACGTTCATGATAGCTTTCTGCTATTAGAACTGGCGAACATAAAATATCGTACTGAAAGAGGGGTTTTGTCGCTCGCAGGGCTTAGTCTGTGCTGGAGGAGAGGTGAGAAGAAATGGGGAGGGGAACTCACTAGCCGTCGTCGTCGTCGGCGTCGTCGTCGACGTCGAGTTTTTACAACACATTCTTCACGTCAGTTGCTGCTGCTGCTGCTGCTGCTGTCGGTTGCCTAGCAACCACGCTGCTGCGCGTCGGAGAACGTGATTTAGCGTTGTGCGCCAGCAGCCCGGCTGGCCATCGTCCGCTAAATGCGAAACAGTCGCCCGTCGCACGGGTCACTGGAAGAAGCGATTGTGCAACGGTTTCTCTACCTCATTATGCGCTATATAAGTTCACGTATTTTACTTACTTACTCATTCCGCAGTCTTCAGTACCACGGTTAATGATTTATGTAGGCCTACATTGCAGATTGGCGGCGGGAGTGGGTAGTCGCTGTTGCTGGAAAAAGCGGAACAATAAATTGCTTTTTTTCTAATAATTAGGCATGCTAGTCAAATGTAGCCGCACGCTAGTAAAATACTGCCGCTTTTGGTTGTTCCGTCTCGTCTCAATCAGTCGTTTTAAAAACACTGAATGAAAAGCTACTGCGTAATTTTATCAGGACTGATACACCACTAAAGACTGAACTAAGACATCTTTCCATCCCGCCCTCATGTACGTAGAACGTTACTACAGATGTGAAAGAAGTGTATGAATCGTCGTAACACCATGGAAGCAGCGACATCGGCGGGACTGTGGGAGGAGAAGGAGGGGGCGACGGGAAGAGCTGCTGCAGCAGCTGCTTGCTCGGAGGGAGGAGACGGGAACGGCAGCGCGCGATCGATGCTATGATATATGACTTGATCTAAGCAAGCGAGCATCTCTGCTAGGAACTGTTATTCCCTTCCAGGACGCTTCACTGGCGGCCAAATCTGCTAGGATACAGCCGTTGCACGGTGATTTTATGCCACCAGCTTGTGATGTGTGATCATACACGGCACTTCATTTCAAGCTCACCATTCAAGGGCCCTGAGCCAGTGTTATGATAAATCTATTCCCATGGCTGAAGACCATTACCAGCGAAGTCGTGAATTAAAAAGTAGGCAGAATTGGAAGTTCCAATAATTTTCTGACAGGCACTGCAAATTTTCGACAGAGGAGATTATCATGATTATGGGTGCTGAAAATTTTAATTTTGCTTTTAAATTTTCCTCAGCTTGAGGGTTCATCTCTAAATATTGCAGCTTTTGACAAAAAATTTTCGACAAGAAGATTTTTTGACAGGCAGAAATTTAGGGGACTAATTGCCGCTCTTTTGTCGCCCATACCAGATACCAGGACGCCACTGGATATAAGCGACATGTACCTGGTTCTGTGGTGTATTTAGAACAGCCACAGTCTAAATTGGTATAGGTGATGATTTGACGTTTTATACTGACAGGGCTGTCGAAAGGTGTCGGGTTTGTGCGCTACGACACGCGTCAGGAGGCGGAGCAGGCGATCAAGCATCTCAACGGCACAATTCCCGCCGGCGTGGTCGAACCTGTCACCGTCAAGTTCGCCAACAGTCCGACGTCCCTGGCGTCAGGGCCGGGCGCGGGGATAGGCAAGAACAACGGTCTAAACATTCCTGGCGGCGGAGGCGCGGGGGCTCCTGGGATAGCATCGCCATCGTACATAGCAGCAGCTGCAGCCGCAGCGGCCGCATCCCGACGAATGCTCGGCCAACTACACAATCCCGCCACCGGCAAAATCAGGTAGGCCTACATTATACTGTATACAGAGTGGGCCAAAAAACTAAGCTATTGTACTTTTCCCATATTTTCGCTATTATCTTGAACAATTTTCAATTTTTTCATTAGTAGACTCGGTAAGAAATTTAAATATCTTACTCAGTTGAATGCAAACCCAACCTATTATGTCGCTACACTACCTTTAAAACATGAATATCCGAAAACGAACAATATCGTACAGTCGCTGGTTATAACTTCGTCGGTAATGAGTGTGTCTCAAAACAAAACCTCCCCAACATTATCGATCGTAACTTGAACAAAGATTGTTTTGTTTTATTAATTTTTATCACAAATATTCTGGATACAACTGGCCATCAGATGATTGTTCGATCTCCCACCTTACCTAAGTGTTTAGGTGCATTTTGTCACTACTTTAAGTAAATCACTCAACTTACGCTTCTGCACTACCTGAAAAAAGCCAAACCAACGAGTTGTACGTTGAAATGATCAAAAAACGTCAGAACACCGCGACATTGTCGTTTGTAAATTGACGAAAAATTGACACATTTTAACTGAAGTAATAAGTTTTGATAACAAATGTTCCTGACATAACTGGCCATCAACTGGCCATTTAATTGCTCACCTCACGCGACGTTAGCCTCTGCAGTCTGCACTCCCTGGGTAAAGCACAAGCAACGAATGCGTTGAAATGAACAACAAAAAAACTAACAGTAACAGATGCTAGATGAAGTCGGAAATTGAACGGGCATTTGATGTTTAGTTGTACCAGGCATATTTTTGTCCAAAAATTATTAGAAATCCTACAATCCTTCATCAAATTACCATCGAAAATGTTGAGGACTTCTTTTGGAAACGGTGTAAATTTTATTTAACCGTTAGCCATATCTGCATAGAGCTCTGCAAAACGTTCGACTCCATGCGCACCGTAAGTCGACGGCTGAGTCACGTCGGCATCGTAGAAATTGCATCACACCTGCGACGCCGACGCGATTCCAGTGGCGTCATTTCAGTGGATTATTGGGGTCTCACTCTCTTCCTTTTCCGTTCTCTTCCCCCTTTTTTCTAGCCGTCTCTTCTTTTTCGCCTTTTCCCTTTCCTTCCCATTTCTTCCCTTAGAAGTGGGGCCCCTTAAATCCGACTAGGGGCCTGGAGAAGCGTTATAAGCTCCCTCAGTGGGGCGTGAGGCAGAGCCTCAGCCAAAATATAATTTGGTGCATTTCAGCCTTAAAATTTGGCATCTATCGGCAACAATTTGAATGATTTTCCTGATAATCAACTGACCAAATTTTGTGCAGTTTACACAGAAAGATCAATCGTCAGTTGTTTTAGCTCGACTCACTCAGGAAAAAATTGAAATCACAATTTTCCTCGGCCCTCCTTTTTAAATGACGCCCGTCTGCGACTCCAGTCTCCAGGTGAGTCTCCAGGTGTGAACTGGGTATAAGAGGCTGAGATGTTTGTGCAGGTATTCTCCGCTAGACGGCGCGTTGTCTCTGCCGGGCGGCGGTCCGAATCTGATGCCGCCGAGCGGCTGCAGCGGCTGGTGTCTGTTCGTTTACAATCTGGCGCCGGAGACCGAAGAGAACGTGCTCTGGCAATTGTTCGGCCCGTTCGGCGCCGTGCAGAACGTCAAAGTGATGCGAGATCTATCGACGCACAAGTGCAAGGGCTTCGGCTTCGTGACGATGACCAACTACGACGAGGCTCTGTCAGCCGTAGCCGCCCTGAACGGATTCGCCCTGGGCAGTCGGGTTCTGCAAGTCTCGTTCAAGAAGACCAAGAACAGTGGTGGGCCCGCGGGGCCCGGATCCAGTCTCCTGGGGGGTCCCGGCAACGGATCTTTGTCCATGTCCAACCTCTGATGACGCCTTTTTATTCACGATCCACCCGGGGTACAGGCAAAATCGCATATTACAAATTTTTTTTGCGACAAAAACCCACGCGACAAAGCCCCCCCCTGTGAATTTTTTTTGACAGATTCCCCTGAAGTCAAAACTCGCACGACAAAACGGTTTACGATAATCCCCCCTTGCGACAATCCCCTTTTACGACAAAACCCATTACAACAAATCCTTGCTTTTGTCATACGTTGTTATAGGGAAGTTTTGTCGTGGGGGTTTCGTTCTACACAGTATATCAATCTCTCGATCCCAGCGATATATCATTGGTCTGGTCTGGAAATGGAGCAACAGTTTGGGTATCGCAAGGAAATTCGCATCTCAGAGCGGAACACTGCAGAATTGGTCAACTCAGGCTCGTTGCGCGGCCCCATCAGTGCTAGGACGGCTATTGCAGTGATGCTGTCTCTCTGTCTGTCCCTGCTTTTGTTCCAAATTAAACCACTTGGGGCTGTGGCTAGTATCGCCCACTAATACAACAGAATGATTGGCGCGCGTTCGCATCCCCGATAACCAATACCATGATTTTAAGTATCAAGAGCACATAAAATGGTGATTCTGTCGTTAATTTTTCAAAGACATTTGCCAAGGGTTGCCACGCATTAACAGACTCGTAGTAACTAATGGAAGATTGGTAGCCTGCAGTTGCATTCTGTATAATCATGTCTACAGTTTTGGTTATTATTTTGGCCAATATTTAAAAGTTTAAATAGACCCTGTTCGATTTCAAATATTAGCCATAATTCATACCAAGCAAATAACAAAAAGCAGGCTATTTTTTAAATTTCAGGCAGGGCAACGTTTCATCCCAAATGCGAAGGTATAGGAAATATTTTACATTGTGTCTTTTTACGGCTGTCAAGCGTAAAACAATAATGCGAATTTCCTTCTGCCCAATTAAGCGACAGACAGCAGGATGGACTAAATGCAACTGAATTGCTGCAAGATCAGATCAGCGTCAGGTTAATGGATGGAAGAAGTAATTAATATATGTTTCTGCTCACGATTATTAAACATCCACCGAGTATATATCTTTTTTTCAGACGATCCAGTAACGGTATTATATTTCATTCTGTGATTCCATTCTGTATCAGCCGGAACATAATAACACTAATGTCTCCGCTGACAATATTTTGTTTTGTAGTCTAGGCAGTTTGCAGCGACTTTTAGGCGAAAAGTCATCGCACGTGTTTTTGGTGCTAAAATCGGTAACGTCGTTTCGTGGCTGGCAGCGCGTGCTTTTAATAGAAACGTGATGTTTGTGAGCAACAACTTATGCTTTTATTGAAACCCACCAAAGCAAACCACCAGAAACCACAACGATGATTTGGTGAATTCAGTTTGGAATTTTGGGAAGCAGAGCTACGTATAGTCATCTAAAATTAGGTTTGGTTTTCATGCACTTTGCCCCCATTTTATAGCCAAAGAGTGAGGGAATAATTATGTTTGTAAATGGAATTTGTCATATTATTTACTCTAGACCAGCTTTGCAAATATATGCCATGTGTTTAATCCGCAAAAGCAGGCGTCATTACAAATCAATTATACCCTGTGTACACGATCAAGCAAACATCGAGCAATCATCGAGCAAATAGCCACTAAATGCATTCAAAATACACGTGCATGACTTGTGCTCTAATTGCTCGATGTTGGCTCGACGTTTGCTCGACGTTTGCTTGATGATTGCTTGATCGTGTAAACGGGGTACTACAGTCCATTAGTTGTCAGTGTATTATTATGGATTTGTTGAAATTGTAACAAAATGCTCATGCGGCGGGTAGATTTTTAGTCATTATTTTGGAAAAAAATTCAGCCATTTTTTATGGAATACACTTCTTCCTATAGACTTTAACCACACACAGTCCTTTCTCAGTTGAGCCCGTCACAATATTGCAATTTTAACTGTTTTTCTCAGTATACTTTATTATTGTTTAATGTTAGTTTTGTGTTGTTTTTGCTAATGATTTTAGCGTTATTTCTATTTAGTGCGTTTTGGCGGTTTTCGACAGTGCTAAAGGCTCTTCTAGATGCTGAGCCACTGGAGAGCAAAGAAACAAGGATTAGGCCCAAAATTCGATCAAAATTATAATAACTTATTACCATAATAATTGTTGTTTTCGGTATTTGATGTTTGTTCGCATTTATTCCACTTTGTGTTTGATGTTGTTTTCACTGCAAAATGAATTTCAGTACAGTTAATAACAAAACTATTAAAAGTCGCATTATGATAATTTTTTTTTAAAATCTTGCCAGTTTGCATAATAGGCCTAACAAGAACAGAAATATCTGACCCATAAAAATGCATGTTGTTGTATTACAATTATTGTGGCCAAGAGTATAACTTTTGCAGTACTTGCATGTAAGAAAATATTTATTTTTTTTGAATTTTTAGTAAGTGACTGTAAGTATATGCTCAACAAGTGTGTGTGATAAAATTTAAGTCTTAAACGCTTGACGTAAATGCCGTGAAACAAATTAAGCATTTTTAGCTGCAGTTCACATTTTTCCTTGCACGGAATACGACTTTTGTGTGTAGCTTATTTGTTTGTGTTGTAGTTAGTGTTTTCATCGATTTTTTCTCTTATTATTTGCTATCTAGTTATTCTACACGTTCCTTTTACAAAAATTCATTACTTATAAGGTCTGTCGTCTGAAAAATGTCTATTTATATCTTTACTTTGGAGTAATATCTACTTTTCCACACTTTTGTTAATAGGCCATATTCCAGCTTTCATAACCAGTACAGCACACGTAACAATATTAGGACAATTGTTGTGAATATATGAAATATCTGCAAGTTTGTAATTTATTCATTTCAGTCTCTTCAATGCATAATTCTATCGATGTGTTAGCTGTTGTGTTTTCTTGCTTTACGTATTACTGCGTATTATGGTTGATTAATTGTTAATTATTATTATTATTAGTCTCTACGTTATTTATTGTGCTATATTTATTTTAGTTGAATGTCGATGATTGATTGATTGTATGCATACTATTATAGTCTCAATCTGTAAATTGTTCGTTTAAGTGAATTTTTCTCATTTCTGGCGCGTGATTAATTATTGTCTGCAGTCTGTGGTTTTTGTTGTCGATCTTTGCATTACAATTTCATTTAAAATGAGTTGCGTGTCTTCATCCTATAGCCTAATCCTCTACGAAATCCGTTTGCACTCCGTCGGATTTGGAATTTCGTACGGATTTAAGGCATGTTGAAATCGACAGAAATAGATGGAAGAGAACTGAACTGGACTGACATTCATTGGTTAGTTCGTTTCAGTTCAGCTGCAGTTGAAGTTTATTTCTGTCGATGTGAACACACCCTTAGGCTGCCTAACTGCAAGCATCAACGATACGGACTACTGCGACAGCTGTCACTTTGGTGTGGTTTGTCCGTCTGTCACACTCGTGCACTGTGCTAAAGCCGTTGCACGGAATGAGATCCTATAAATTGTCAGGGACATATGACACTGTATTTACACAAGGGACCTCAGTACCACACAGGAAGAGAAGAATTTGGGACCAGAACCTCAGTCTGCATGACACCCCAGTTTGACACAGCATGTGCCGTGAGAAGTAGAAGATAATGGGTCATTTGCAAAGATAGACTTTGGGAACTGGGATTGAGTCGCAGAGAAAAACACTTAAGGAAACACTTTCCTAAGGGCCATAGCCAGCCACATTTTAGAAGTAGGCCTACAAGGTGCAACAAAAGGTTTATCGCTGTTTTCTCAGCAACCGTTTGGAATTTTAGTTTGAAATTTTACAGCTTTTTAGCAAAACCTTCCACATCTAACTGCCAATTAAAATTTGATTTTGTTGAAAAACGACGAAGTTGTAGACTTTTTAACATGGCCGCCTACCGATTTTTCAGCATTAAAATGTTCAAGCTACAATATCAAGTCATTAACATCGCTGAAACAACACAGTTAACTATTGATCAGATTCCAGAATTTCATTATCACTGTGAATGTTCGAAGTATTCACCGCCAGCTCCATGCTCCAACGTATGCCTTCAGTCGCCTTATTTGATAAGTTTTCGACAGCCTTGTCGATCGGTCCTGGTGGCAGGTTGCCTCAGATAACCTGAAGCGGTTCCTTGAGTTCGGCGCTTGTTTTCGGCTTTGTTTTAAGCTTGCAGTTAGCCTTCAACATTGTACCCCACACGCAATAGTCCATTATGTTTATATTCGGCAAATTTGGAGCCCATTGGTTTTTTTGTGATGAAATCTGGACAGTTGGCCCGCAGCCCGTGCCGTGCGCTGCGCGGCACTGTCACTGTGTGCTGCTGGCGCGCCGACCTGCTAAAAGATGAACCCGTTGGGCAGCCGGCGATTGCTTTAAAAGAACGATGATTAAGTGATAATTTATAAACAAAATAAATTACTATTTATCAAAACGTCACTGCGACGTCATCGACAGCAACGTGGTAACCGGTTTTTGAAAATTAACTAGCATTTTTAGCATGAACATTTTTCAATGCTGAAAAATCGGTAGGCGGTCATGTTAAAAAGTCTATAATGTCGTCGTTTATAACAAAATCAGATTTTATTTGGCAATTAGATGTAGATAGTTTCACTAAATAAAGCCGTGCAATTTTGAATTAAAATCCTAAGCGGTTGCTGATAAAACAGTGAAAAACTTTAGGGGGCTACTTTTGTTGCCGCACCCTGTAGTCATGCAGAAACTAGCTTGCGTCTTCGGAAAAGCCGGCGTATCGAACGCCGTGATATGCCAAGTGTAACAGTGTAAGCACAGAGAGTGATTTATTGTTTTATTGCCGTTGGTTAAATTTGAACTTTCAAGAGAAAAGAGTCTGTGCCACGAGATAGAAACCCAAATTTCATTACGCCGACTTTCACCGGAAATTGCCAGCGGGGAAAGTCGAGGACGGATACAAGCCACATCGACATGTTTGCAACATGGTCGGACGTAATGGAATTTAGCGTAAACTTCTAAGCGGACTGTTTCGTCCGTTGCAAAGATTCAATCATCTCGTGAAATCAATCAACCAGTTGTAAATTTCAACTAAGTTCAATTGTACGGCAGTTATGCGGCCAATTAGTGGTGTCTTTATTGCAACTTGAGGTGATTACGGTAGCCTAACAATTTTTAAGTTTTAAATTTGTTGCACGTTGATTACGCACTATAGTCAGTATGACATGAGTATGTTTTTAATTGTAAACTACGCGCAGGAGAAAACAAGTTAGTATCATTAAATTAATAGTAGTACGTAGTGACGTCTACGGTGTCGCCCTCTGGCGATCGAGGCGTAACAATATGCAAAGCGGCGGATCCTGCTGCTTCTGCTGTTGCTAATACGACCCAGAAAAACATTTTACACTCTGTCCGTTACATAATCACATTGTTTTTTATAAATTATAGCGAGATGGAATTACGAAACGTTATACGACAGAAATACCGAATACCGATACCGAACTAAAATACTGACAGTGACTCAGCTCTAGTTTATGAATATTTTTAATTTTTCATTAAGATTCATTTTTGGATACAATCTTTGCTGTGTATTTCCTGTTTATTTTTTTGTCAGGATAATAATACTATATGGAAGTTAACTGTTTTATATTGAATACGCTAGTTATATGTAGTGATGTGATATAATTTTGACCTTGTCGACCGATACTTTTACGTACAAAGCATTAATTAATTAGTTAATTAAGGTAATACTTCGTCCTGCGGATTGCGGGTAAAAAGCGGATGTGCGGATGTCGCAACGGATAACGCAGTAATTTATTTATTCATTTATTTCTTGACGCAGTATCCAGAACAATTACAGTGTAACATCGCAGTTGGACAACCAGGCACAAATAAATGAAAACTTAACAGTTGCCCAGCTAACACTAAAAACACAAAAGCTAGGCTACTAACATGGCTAGTAACATTGCAAATATGCTGACAAGTCAGTGTCTTTAAGGGATTCGCTGAAAGCAGCCTGAGAACTGAAGCAGACTGAGTCAGGCAGAGAATTCCAAATATTGACAATCCTGCATGCAAAAAAAGTTTTGGCGAATACTCTTGGTACACCGTGTCTTGTACAGCTTGCAAACGTGGCCCCGTCTATTAAAGTATGAATTAAATGAAAAGAGACTATCAACATCAATGTCTATTAATGCCAGAAAACTGGATGTTATCATATTGCCATCTTTGTCAGTGTACAATTTGTTGGCAAGTAATTTGTAAGTAGAAGTATGATCATATATAAGGCACCGTAGTTCCAAACTGTCAAGACCAGTGGCCAGGAGATGTTCCTTATATGTACAATTAGTCATACCAGGGAGCTGTTTGGTGAATCAGGGAAATAGGATGGTAATTATCAGCATCTGATGCAATGCCATTCTTGGCTATAGGAGTAACTACAGCATTAGAGTTGTTAAACAGCACAGACAATGGGTAAGATAGTTGTGGAGCTAATTTCTTAAGTAGAATAGGAGGGAAACCATCAGATCCGCAAGATGAGTTTGGCTTAAGGCATCTAAGTACTTTGGCGATATTATCCGTAGTGAAAATGATGTAACTGAGGTTTGCACCTAGGGGAGCAACTCTAGCAAAGTCTGGTAACTGCCCATTATCACAAGTACCTGCACTGCAGAAATAATCATTCAGACAGCTGGCCTTATCATTATCGTCAGTAAAAACAGTGCCATTTTCATTATGTAAAACACCCAACGCCAGAATGGCATGAGAGCCTGTTGTTGATACGTTTATAAAACCTCCCAACATCACAGGCACAGGGCCCACACAGATCCGAAACCCCTTAACCGATCGACACAAAATTTGAAACAGGTGATTATGTCCGCGAGATGACCCCCTGTGCAAATTTCGTGCAAATCCGTCCATTGGGGGCTTCTCGGCAAATGGGTGAAATATAACGAAAATTTTTCTGGTATATATATATATACCTTTTCTTGTTGACCGACCTACAGATCAGACCGCCCGGCGGATTTTCACGCGCGATGGCCTTGACAACACGGCCTCATGCAAGGGTCTTTTTGGGAACAAAAATTTGAAGTTAATGTCTAACCCCTGAAAAATCCCCCAAAGTCGAAAATTGGGCCCAAAGACGGACGGAAATTTTCGGCCAGAAACACTACTGTATAAAAATTTCATCTATAAACGTTAAACGACCCCTAATCGTCATCGTAGGCCCATAAAAGTTGTATAGTGAATAAGCAATATGGTTTCGGGAATTTCAAATATGTGGTCATTTTGGACCCCCTACCCACAGGTCACGTGACACGGGGCATGCACAGTCAACGTTTTGGCCTTTAAAAACATGCCTATGTTTAAAATTTTCACCTACAAACGGCTCTTAATCATCATCGTAGCCTTATAGAAGTTGTATAGTGAATAGGCAATATGGACTTGGGAATTCCAAATATGTGGTCATTTTGGACCCCCTGCCTACAGGTCACGTGACACGGAGCATGCACAGTGAACTTTTAGCCTTTAACATGGGCAAATGCAACTTTGAGGCTTTATATCTCCGTAACGGTGCAAGATAGACGCTTGGTTTCAGTGGACCACCAATAGGAAACCACATATGCTGAGTCCAATGGTCATGTGACCAATGGCGTTACGTGACCCCAAAAGGTCATACTCGTGTCCCCAGAATCTTTGAAGCCCCATATCTCCGTATCCGTGCAAGAAAGACGCATGGTCATCATTGACCACCAATAGGAAAGTGCCCACGCTTTGTCTGATGGTCACGTGATCGATGACATCACGTGATTCTTAAATATCAAAATCGTGACCTCGAAATATTTAAGGTTCAGTGTCTTCATGGCCGTGGAAAGCAGATGGTTTATAATTGACCATCAACATAAAAACTTTGTTATTGTAATAAAACAGCAAATATAAATGTACAAAACATCAGTT
>Ga0209367_1002813_pt1 | contig 23265 bp, 24 predicted proteins | sample WorMetLIZISLAND2_FD_187412 | JGI IMG/M metagenome (GOLD analysis project Ga0209367, IMG submission 187412) | Marine gutless worms symbiont microbial communities from Max Planck institute for Marine Microbiology, Germany - Olavius geniculatus... ... | reverse complement strand
GAATGTGAGAATAGCAAGATTTAGACAGTGCAGAGATTTGATCCGAGAAAGTGAGGTGTTCGTCAAATATGAAGCCAAGTGTAATGTAAGTGTAATGTGTGCAATATTACTTTGTTTGCTTATATGGCCATTTTATGGATATAAAAGGATGAATTTTGTGCAATATATGTGCCAGCGATGACGTCATTACTTACGCTAGTGTCGTCTGCGCAGTTAATAACGCCGGTAGATAGTAAGTAACACAGTGCCTATTAATTACCAGATGCCGCACGTTATTTTACTAGTCGAAAAGTAAATATTTCGCTCAAAAACGAACTGTGACGTTTGTTTAATTAAGTTAAGCCTTAATTGTATTGTATTGACATTAAAAATTGCCAGCTGATTTAATTTTGATTTCGGTCTTGACTTTGGTCTTGACTTTGGACCAGGGATGCTTTGGACATGACTTTGGGCTTAGACCAAAGTCAGGTGAAGTTCGGTTTTCACTTTGGTCTTAGACTTAAGTCTTAGCAAAACTTGACCTCACTTATCGTAAACAACTGGACAAAAGTCTGAGGCAAGTTAGCGTCAACAACGAATTATTGAGGCATTTAAAATAAAGGAGGCTGAGAAAAACAGTAGTTATTCAAGAAGCTGAACGATTGCATCAAAAGAAGCTAGCAAAGAACAAAACTAAAAACAAGAAACCCTGCCGTGATATGTCAACTACCAGACTCTTGTTCGCCCGTGCGTCTTTAGAGAACGGCACAAGGCATGCAACACGCCTGACATCTTTACAAAACTACCGGTAAATTGGTACCGGGTTTTGCGATATTTCGTATCGCACTATCGGTATTCGGTATATCGTGCATATCGTTAGTATCGCTCATCACTAATACTCAGCAATGCGTAGTTTCGAATCTTTTCTGCATAAAGTTCATAAAAACGAATTAAGTTATTTAGAAAGCATTATATAATTAACTTCGTCAGCTAAAGCTGTTACTCAATAAAAATATTTCCTAACTAGAAGTTGATTAATGTAATACGAAACTCGCAGTCGAATTTTGCCAAGGCCAAATGTCAAGGCCGTTTGGTGTTTATTGCGAATATGAGAAGAAAAATGGCTAATATTTGTTAATTTTGGCAGATTGTTTCGAACAGTGAACTTGCAAGATGCGCAGCCGAAGTAATTCCGGTGTTCGGTTAGATTATTATCAACGAATGGTTGCGAAAACCATTATGAGGCATCAGGTAATCTGTCACTATCAGCCCAATACTTATGAGCAAAATGCATAGCATAAATTTCTAGAATAATGCACTGAACTGATGATAAAAAGCTGGTTTTTTTTGGGGGGGGGACGAATGAGGATTAATAGATTTGTTAATTATCATTGAGACATTAACACTGAACACTGCTGTGTTATATTTTCAGTATTATTCTGTCATTTTGAGATTATTTTATAAACCGACGTTTGGTGATGGGACGTCATTTTTCTGACCGACTGACTAGCTGATTAACAGTGTAAATAATGTAATGATGCCTCATTGTGCTTGTGTTCGCTAGAATCCTGTAACTGGCCTGTTGCCATCAACTCCCAATCACCCGCATGCGTGGGTACGAGACAATGTTTATTCTGTACTCGGTATGTGGGGCCTTGCTCTTGCTTATCGAAAGACAGCAGATCTGGATGAGGATCGAGCTAAAGCTTATGAATTGGAACAGGCAAGTTTTTGTCATATATTTGGTTTTTGTATTGCAATGCCGGACTTGGTTAATAATTGACAGTTTTTTCAAAATACATGTAACTGTTTCATTTTTTTGAAGCATAACTGTATTTGAATGTTTAGAATGAGGAAACTGTGCGGATATGAATTGACTTCTTTATTACAGTAAAACTGCTATTTCTGACTGCTGCTGCTGCTACTCTTAATTTTTGTGGTTTCTGTTTAAGTGGCTTTTTTGGGTAACTGGAACTTACTTACTTACTTGTACTTGTATGTTGATAAGCGGAGAAGCGGTTGCTTTAAATGCTCTTGTCTTGTTGCCAAAGTTTGTCGAGTTTATTCTTGAAAGCGTTGGTGGACGGTGCTTCAGTGACATGTTGAGGAAGGTGATTCCAGTCCGTCACAACTCTTTGGCTGAAGAACATTCAACGGATACGACTTTTGTTCCTTGCCTGAGACAGTTTTAGACTGTGCCGCCTTAGGTCATGACCAGTTTCTGCGAATTGGAAGAACTGAGTTGGTTCAATGTTCTCTTTCTTGGTGATTATCTTGTATGTTTCGATTAGGTCCCCTCTCCGGCGTCTTTTCTCAAGCGTGGTAAGCTTTAGAACTCTCAGTCTCTCTTCATATGGCTTCTTTCTCAAAGTTCCTACCAATTTTGTAGCTCTGCTTTGGACTCGTTCGAGACACTTGATATCTTTCTTCAGGTACGGCGACCAGACTTGTATGCAGTATCCGAGGTGAGTTCGTATGTACGCTTTATACGGTAATTAAAATTTTTCTGTACCAACACTTTTGAAGTTCCTTTTTTTTGAGCCTCATTACTGATGTGGCCTTGTTTGATATTTTTACGCACTGGAGACTTGGTTTTAAGCTGTCAACAATGTAGACACCGAGTTCTTTTTTTTCTCTGGTAAGGTTTAGCTGTACTGTCTTTCCTGTATCCGTCATGTTGCAAGTATTTATCTGGTGGCCAATATGCATCACCTTGCACTTCTCGGGATGAAATTTCAACAACCATGGCTCTGACCAGGTTATCAGTTTATTCAAATCTTCCTGAAGACTCTCGGAATCACTTTCACTGCTGATTTTAGTCCATATCTTTGTGTCGTCAGCGAACATCATCATGCTATTAATGATCCAAGCAGGTAGCTCATTTACAAACAGCAAGAATAACAGAGGCCCTAAGACTGAGCTTAGTGGAACTCCATTTAACACTGTCGCCTAGCTTGATAATTTGCTGTTAACTCTTACTGCCATGCTCCTACCAGTTGAGTAGTCCTCAATCCAATTAATCATCTTCTCATCGATTCCATATGCCTGTAATTTCATAATTAATTTCTTATGCGAGACTGAGTCTCAGGAGCAAAAGTTCCATACATGAAACTTTCGCTTCCTGGTACTTTCATTCCCTGGAACTCTTGTTCCCAGGAACTTTTGTTCCCTGGAACTTTCTCTCCCCTGAGCCAAAATGAGATGGAACTTTCGCTCCTCACTCAGAGTTAACATTATGTGCCTACACACTTAATAGAAGCAGATGAAAGAAGAATTTATAAACAAATTTAATTTAAGGAAAAACTTCGGGAACTTAATAAATTTAACATAAGTTAATTAATAAAATAATTTGCTAGATCCTGCCATCTTTTACTGCAATGAAGTTGTATAAAGATACGAACAAGCTATAATGCCTTAATACCATTAGTTTATTAATTGAGTAATCATAATTCGTGTTGGGGAACGAAGCCACGTTACGTTGGTTGTGGGAGCAAAAGTTCCATGGAATGAAAGTTCCAGGTTTTTTGGGAGCGAAAGTACATGGGAACAAAAGTTCCATAATTTGCTTTTTGTACGGAGTTACTTCGTGTTGTCTAATTTTTTGTCGAAGAATTATTGTGGATCATTTTAGTGGGTATTTTGCTCTTTCTGTTGCTCTGCTAGCAGTGTAGGGCGCTGAAGAAAAATGTGATAACACTGCACATTTGGTTTAAACTGATATCAGGAATATTCTTATATGATATGTTGTTGTAGAATATATGCCAAGTGCTTTATAGGTAATACGGTATCGTTGATTGTATTTACCAGTCATTTTTGTGTTTTGTTAGAGTGTTGTGAAGTTGATGAGAGGAGTGCTCAATTGCATGATGAAGCAACTCGAGAAGGTGACTGTCTTGTAATTTTTTTCTTATTTTTCTATTTGCTATCATATGACTGATGTTAAATTGGCTGATTTTTTGGCGGCTGCTATATGCCATTATTGGCTACGTGTGGCATGGTTTATCAGTTTCATTAACATCGAAACACAGTCTAAAAAATTTGCCAGTTTGTGATCATTTGTATGACATTGGCTTTACTGACAGTTTGCTAGTGAAATTGTTTTGAAAACTGATAAGTATGTTACATGAGAGGTGTTGATGAGTAGCGCCCTCAGTTTTCTGCGGGTCGTAGAATTTTGAGCTGAGCCGCGGAATTTTCCTTTTTCCGCAAATTTTGATATTGCTGTGGAACTTTGCGGAATTTTATAGAAGTTAAGAAATGATCAATGATTAGTGCGATCGTCGGCTTTAAACTAACTATATCACGAAGAAAAAATCAAACTGAACTGCTCAAAACTGCGTTCCTACTAATAATTACCATCCTATATGGCACAATTGTAAATTAAGACAATGCGACTAATTAACAGATTGCACTTTTGAAAAGAAAAAAGGTCAATGATTTCCTTTGTATGTCGCTAGCATAACTGAGCGCCATGCCGGCATCCAAAAACTGAAGTTTTTTTAACAAACCAAAGCTTAGTTTATGCACAAACAGATGTTGGAAGGCTGCAGTAAGCCGCGGAATTTGGACAATTTTACCGCTCGAAGGTGAGCCGCGGAATTTTGCGAACTGGTTCACGGAATTTGACAAAATTTACTGCAGAAAACTGTGGGCTTTATTAATGAGTGAGATACCTGGGCAGATACCCTAGAAACTGTGTGGGGTTTTGGGGTGAGTCCACCTAAATACCACTACAAACCCATCCAAATTCAAACTCACCCCAAACTTTATCCAATTTCATTTTTGTTGTTATACTACTAAGTATAAACCTTCCAATTTGCAAATGTTGGTATATTCTACGTAGTGTGGAGTAAACAGAAACTCGCATGAATTGACCTTTTTCAGCCTTTTCAGCTAAGGTTTTAAACAGTGTTTACTGTAACAACTGAAAACCCATAGAAATTCTGAAATCCATCAAGTTGGGCTTTTTTTACAAAAACTGCTTTAAACAAAAAACCGTTAAAACCCACCAGATTCTGCAGTTTTTTTTTAAAAAAGCATGTTTTTGCAACTCTGACTGTTATACCAGCCTCTGAGCAGCCCATGCTGATTTGTAATGCTATAAATGCCTCTTGCTCCAAAACTTGTTAACGGATCTTGCTGAAATTTGGCTTCAATTTTAAGGGTCATCCTTTTTTGGTCTTGGCTCACTATCTGGTGTGGTTTTGTAGGATATGTTGGAAAATGAGAAGAAAAGTAGAAAAGGAAAGCAAAAACATAACACATTCCATTACTATGTACAGGTGGTCTGTGATATACATGTATGCAGACTGTAGTTCTTCAAATATACATGAAATTATGTTACATATATTAGTTAGTTTTGTATGTGATGTGGTTTAGGTGGAGAAGTTCAAGTATACTCAGAGCGTGAATGACTCACTGCATGCCAAGTACAGTGTGGCGACGGGTTGGAGCGTTGTCAGAGACGATGAGTGGGGCCACCTGCAGATTGATGCTACGTCGTTATTCCTGCTTACTCTGGCCCAGATGACTGCCTCCGGTCAGTGTTCATTGGCTTCAGCTTGCTGTGAATGAACTGCGGTAGAAAATGTGGATGTTGTAGTGTTAAGGCATGTACAGAGCAACGTAACTGAAACATAACTGAACCAAGAAATTTGAGCTAATGCTCATGAGACGTGCGAAAGCTATAGCAGTTCCTGTCAGTTTATCTCCGGCCATTTCGTCGCAGTTTATGAGTGTACACTGCAGCCGAAAATCACAAAAATCAGTAACCCTCTCCCCTTATTTTGGAAGTTCAGGGTCTTTCAGAATCATCAACGTTGATATGACTAAAAAGCTCGTCACTAGTGCTTGTTGTGATAAGCAGCATGCCCATTGTGATCTGCAACCATTTTACGAAAGACTGGCCAACAACGGTAAAATAATGACTTTTGCGGGGGTACCGCTTTTTAATGCCCTTGTGCGCAGGTTTCTTTGAACTTAGAAAATTGAGAATTGGACAGTCGAAATCTACGTTCAATGCTGAAAATTTCATATACAGCTTGGCCATGTCTGTCTCAATTGATTTCGGCGCGATTCGCTCTTGAAATATGTCTCGCAGCATGAAATCGCCAAAACTTCTATTCAAAAACCCCTATTTTGGCATTCAAAGTCATTCACGGTCATTGAATTTGGTGCAAAATTTTGGAGCCTGTGTATGACTTTTTATTAGTGATTAACCTAGGCCCAATCTTTACCGTTACTAAGATACAGCGATTTATTGGCTAAAAATCGCAAGTTTTTCCCACCCCTCTCTCATTTAGCACCCTTGTTTGGGGTGTTCTTCTTCGAATTTATGGAAAAGCTTTATGGTTCCTGAAACTAATCTCGAGTCTTCCAGGCAGTCGATGGTGAAGATCTGGTGATCTTAGCTTGCACTGTTTTTGACTCATCCACCCCTGTGACAGACAGACAGACAGACAGACAGAATTGCGATGACACGCTGAAAGCAGTAGCTGCTTTCGCGCGTAAATACCTGTTTTTTGTACATTGTTGTAGACTGATACACATTTCATCATTTCTTAAGAATGTTGAAGCAAGATCTCTAGCACTTGGTGAATATTGCAGTATTATCGGGTTTTCCTTTGACAGAATTAAACACTGCAACTTATTCTACATTCTTGATTAGCACTTGAAAATGTGTTGCTACAGGGCTCGTGATTGTTTATACTCTGGATGAAGTGGCATTTATTCAGAATCTTGTCTTCTACATTCAAAGTGCTTATCGTACACCAGTAAGTTTGAGCTACATGTTGGAATTTCACTACCCATAGTTCTTGCTCATTGTTATGAATTGCTTAGATTGCAATTACACTTTTCAGTTGTTACTTGCTTCATTTTTTTTATGATTGCTTACTGGCTTTATAATGGTGTTTGTTAATCGATAACAGACTCAAGACAGGTCTTAAGTTTCCATAGATTAGATTAGACAGTGATCCCCATATTTTCTGTTGAAGGAAAGCTTTCAGAGTTTGTTCGAGGACTATATTTCTTCAAATGTACACAAAATTACGTTATGGATATTAGTTAGCTTTGTATGTGAAATGCTCCTAGGATTTTGGTATCTGGGAGAGAGGAGATAAGATGAACCACGGTGTGCCGGAATTGAATGCTACATCTATTGGAATGGCGAAGGTATAATAGTTGTTTTTTTTCTATTGTTTGTTTTTTAAGGTTTGTACTGTGGCCAAAAACTGTCCTGATGTGAAATGGCGTGGATTTGTATATATGCAAATCATTACCTGGGTTTAGCCATCATTTCCTTGATTTTCTCTTTCCATATATCTCTAGTGTGTGCTGCGTTAAGTCTTTCTGTGATGCAGTTGATCTGAGTTTTCCTTGTGTGTTGCATCAGAGACAAAGCAACATTAACTTTGGACAGTTTGAACACCTGCTAAAGACATCATTTTTCGTTTGTCAAGATTGTAGTGCATTGTGACTAACTGTTGAATTATGCTGTCCAAGTTAAATCTGACTTACTTGCTTATTTTACTTACTTATTTGCTTATTTCAGATTTACAGTTTGAGTAACTTCTATCATTTTACAGTGCTTAATTTAGTCATTTTATGCATTCATCTTTACATTCTGCATGTGTGTTTGCAGGCTGCTCTGGAAGCGTTGAATGAGCTGGATTTGTTCGGTGCTCGCGGCGGACCTACGTCTGTTATTCACGTCATGCCGGATGAAGCACAACAGTGCCAGGTGACTGATAATACTCTCTGTTAATCTGACAGATGACATGACTGTGGGTTTTTTGCAATTTTTAGCTGATCGTACTTAAGTAATGGTTGAGCTGTTGTCATGGTTGTCGTCCATTCGTCTGTCTGTTTGTCACGGATGTACTGTGGCTAAATGGTGCAAGATAGAGCCAAGGTTACTATTAATCACTAATTGGAAGTGGTATATGCCCTGTCAGATTAGATGGAAGTCATTGACTTTGGATGACCTTGAAGGCTGTTACGCGCTGTTGTGGCTAAATGGTGCGAGATAGGGCCTAGGTTGCTATTGATCATTGATGGGAAGTTGCATATTGGCTTTCAAATGACATGAAAATCATCGACCTTGGATAACTTTGAAGGTCACTGACAACCAGTACGGTTGGCTACCCTAGCGACAGCTGGACTTTTTGTTTAAAAATTTCAAACAGTTTATGTGTTATTTAGATGACCTACATACAGCACAGTGGTGGCCGTATAAATAATAACTAACAGGTTCTTTTACGAAGAGTTTGAACTAGACTGGAAACTTCTTACAGTGCCAGATCAATGCTTAGTTATGTATAGCTGTTCACCCAAGTTCACATTGCAATGTTGAGTTAATCCGGTGGAGTTTGTGATGTGTGTGCTGACAGGCTATTTTGCACTCTGTATTGCCAAGAGAGTCTAACTCCAAGGCAAGTACAATAGAGCAAACAGACATAATAGAACTAATGCTTTTTTCTACAATCTGTATTATCATTTGCAAATGCTGTCAAGTTGTGTGATATTTTTCTCACCTTCTGCTTTTTTGTTCGGTAAACGTGGGACAGTCAACTTTGCCAGTGTTCATGTACGTTTATGAATATCATTCTCAGAATAGTATAAGTTATCGGCTGATGTTGTATAATGAAACGAACATTAAAGTTAACTAATAGAGGCACCAGTGCCAGTAAATGTATACCAAAAACAGCATTAGTGGTCTTAATAACATAATAGAATTAGAAAATAATCATGGGCTGTATGTTAAATTCTATGATATTGGAATATTGCTGCATAGCCATTTTTGGAATTTATGTTATGAGAGTAACCAACCATTTCAGTTAGAGATGACAAAGTTTTAAACCTTCGCCTGTATATCTCAGCCCCTTAATTTGTCAGCATTGAAACTGATGCAAATAATTATATCCGCCATTCCTCAGGTTGCACAGAATTTTGTTGAAATCAGTTTGCAGATGGCTTCTTTGTTCATTTGAAACATAATGATAAACGTTTTCACTAAACCCAACATTCACCTGTGGGAGATAATTATTCACTGCTGCTGATGTTGGTAGGAAACTGATGCTGGGCTGCTGAGCATTATCAGTTATCCTGCGTTTGCTGTTGATGATCCTGAAATGATCGACCTGACGCGCACATTGCTCCTCGACAAGTTGAGGGTAAGATTGTTCAGTTCAGTTTACTATGATATTTTATGTTTGCTTAATTCTAATGGCAGAAGCTATCACGAACATGCTGGTTCACGCCAGGCTTTGCAGAATGGTTCAGACAGAAAGAAGCCAATAGACAGTGTGATGTACGGTATTGGCTTCTGGTCGAATTTTCGCTTGCACAGTAATAACGCTGCCAGCTACCAGTGCTGTTGTCATTGTATGATTTTTATATTCTGTCTTATTTTATTCTGTCTTATTTTGTGTGGCTCGGTTGTCTAACGGTAACGTGTCGGACTTGTAATCCTGAGGTAACTCAGAGGCGCAGGTTTGACTCTGCACCGGGACACTGCTGAGTAACGACCTTAGGCAAGTTGTTCACACACATGTGCCTCTGTCACCAAGCAGTATAATTTGGTACCGGCTTTACTGCTGGGACGTAAACAGGCACACCGCGCGATACACTGGCCCCGTATCCGTGGTCTCGCAGTGTAAAAACTGGTGTATGGCTGAGGGCCTTAGGAAACGGAGATCAGTGCCGCCCTGTGGGCTGTAAGGCTCGGGAAGGACTTTACGTTTTTTTTACTAATTTTAATAGTAAAATTATGATTGTAGTTTTCCGTAGTTCTGCTTTTGGTTTTTGTTGAAAAATGGTGGCAGACGTCTCCATTCGATGTTCAGTACATGCTGCATATAATTGGCATTTTTACATGGCTTTTTTGGCTGTTAATTTGCTAGTGTTCTCAGGTTTTGTGGGTCACTAAATCTGGTACATGTTTGTGAAGTTACTGTGGCAGTTGTAACATTGCATTTGTATGTCATAACTTCAGTTTTTGGCATATAGGTATTGTACTTTGAGCTAATGTTTAGTAGTTATCTCGTGTTTGTTTACATAATGTTTGTTATTGTTAACAGGGTCGGTATGGCCTGTGCCGTTTTCTTCGTGATGGCTACAAGACACCAAAAGAGGTGAGATCACCTAAACATTTACTATGCTGCAGAATTGAATATAGGCCCCTATTTGGTGTTCTGTAGAATGTCTGAGAGATCATTGTTTTTGTAACACATCAGTATACAAAAGGCCATTTAGCGTTGTAAAGGTTTTATAAGAAAAAGAAAGTGCTTGTAAAAATCGAACAATGAGCTGAACGGAAAGATGGCATTAGTGGCGGTGCAACAGTAGGGTGTCGGACTTGCAATCGAGAGGTCGTAGGTTCAACTCCCGGTTGAGTCACTGTCAGTTGGTTGCTACTTGGATGGGTGACTGTTGGCGGACCGGTAAACCATCTAGGTAAATAGCCAACACCAAGGTAAACTCAGCCTTTTATTCCTCCAACTAGTCTGGCTGAGGTTAAGGTGGGCTGCATTCACCTGTTTCGAGTGGCAGCTAACATATGGCAGGTGATGCTCAATAGTTTTGTGATGGATTTCCTATTAAAAGCTATACACCACCACCTTTGCTTTTTTACCGTTAGTGATAAGTAAGATGCAAACCTCATATTGATCAGTTTAATATATACACCGTACCTTTTTGTTACATTATCAGTGACAACCATTTCAAATATGTCGGTCTAATGAATGTGAGTTTTATGTACTAGCTTGGTAAGTGTATGTATTTTTGTTTTTCGTGTTTAAGATGCTGGTTGAAAAATCTATCAGCTAGGTTATGTGGTGGTTTAGGACCCGAAGAGGTTGCACTATGAGCCGTGGGAGCTGCAAGGGTTTGAGAACATCGAATGTCAGTGGCCAATGTTCTTCTGTTACCTGATGCTTGACGGTCTGTTTCGTGGTGACCAGGCTCAGGTGATTCTTACCTTTTCTTCTTGCAACCAGCACTATATAATGAATTATCTGAGCTGTTCATACTGCCTTTCCTTACTTAACCTTGACTTACCTTTGGGGCAGGCAGGTTGTTACACCTGCTTAGTGCTGAGACCGTATTGTTTTTTTGCCCAATGCGCATCTCTGAATATAACAGAAGATTGCAGTAAAAGGCTTTGAAGCTGAAATCAGCATTAAAGATGAAGATTAACCAGTACATTAGCACACAACATATCTGCTCAAAAGAGAGCTGGTCTGCACTTTGTTGGCTTTTTCTCCTACAGATTTTTAAAAAAAAACTTTGGGGATTTGGAGCACTAAGCCCCACTACTATGTCAAGGTGGCAGACTGTTTTGGCTATTCATGCTGCATTTCTTCAGATGTCGTATGTCGTGATGTAAATAGTTATATTTTCAACAACATAATTTTTTAAAAAGACAGTTAACTCTTGTAACACATTATAAGTTTGTTAAGGATGTTTGCCACTAGATGTTGCTGCAAATAACAATTTGTTACATTTATGAGGAACATCAACGAATCAATGTACAACAGAAATGAACAGTACACAAGTTGATGTACCAAGGTGTGGTGTCTTACGAACTCTGTCCTCTTTGTGACAAGTTCCTCGCCATGGTGACATTTGGTGGTAAATGAAAATGTTCCGAGGGAGGCAGAAACAGTTGCCAAAATGTCAGCAAATTGGTGAATAAGGGAGATAATGTCTTTGAATGGACTTCGACACATCTATGATTACTTTCTGTCCACTGCAGCAACATCCAGCGGACAGCAATTTCGAAGAAGGCAGCAGCGGTTGACAGAATATCAGCAGTATGTATATCAAATTAAAGGTTGTGTATTGAAGAATTTATATAACTTATTAAGGGAGAAGTTATGATTTGATGAACTGTTAGAGTGTATATTAAGCTGACTTTGTGTCTGGGTGCAGGTAGAGGAATACTCCGCAGCCCTGGAAGAGGTACTTATCAAGAAGGAAGATGGCATGAAATATATGCCGGAGCTGTATGCTGTGCCTGCTGACAAGGTGAATCACCAGCACATTTATTAGTGTCAAGTTTATGTCCGCCATTTTTTCTTAGGCAGAACCATAGCAACTGCTAGGTGATGCCAAATCTCCTCATATATCTATGGTTTTGCCTCATAAAAACGGTGGACATTACTTATTATTTTTTTATTCTTAAGCATCGCTTTTATCTTAAATCTTCTGTCACCTTTCTTAGTGCCACTGAAGTTTGTTAATTATATACTTTTATTTCAGGCTGTGTTGTGTTCTGGGTTTGTTTGCCTTTTTTACTTCTATGTGAATTATTTTTTGCCACACTGCAGTGAACTTTCTGCTGTATTGTGACATACAGGTAGAAGAAGAATATAAGACTCCGGGATCACAGAAGCGTGAAGCTCTTGGAAAGATGCCTCAGATGTGGGGACAGTCGCTGTATGTGTTGGCCAGCCTCGTCAAAGAAGTAAGTGCCATTTTGAGTTGTTTTATATCGCTGACCTTAGGCATTTTGTCATTAATATATATCTCGTACAGTAGTCTTGTGGATGTTTTTGGTTGTGCTGACATCAAGTAATTTCTGGCTGAAATAAGCATGTTACTGACAACCATTATAACAGTTGTTTTCAGAGTTGCCTGGTTTACAGCAATTTGGTTTTTAAGATTTTTTGATGGAATAACTGTTTAGAGCTCAGTATGCCAGAGCACTGGTGATGTTCTTGAAGCCTAAACAACTGTATCACAGCACTGAATGCATGTGATGGTTTTGAGATGTAAGTTGAAGAAATGGTTTTTGTCATGTCATACATAATGGAGCATATCAGAGGCACTGGAAAGAAAGATATGAAAGCAGCAATTGCCTGTTTAATAATGTTAATTGATTTCATATATTCAGCAGTGTGTTAATCATTATGATGCTATGTAATGTGTATTTTTGATGCAGGGTTACCTGTCTCCAGGGGAACTGGATCCGTTAAACAAAAGGCTTGTGGCTGAGCCGAAGCCTGACATTGTTGTACAAGGTTGGTATAATTTATTCGTTCTGTATTGTTAATTTAGCATTGAGTAGTATGATAATGTAATATGATTTATATAAGACATGTATTATACATTCATAAAGTTCGTAGACTGATACAGTTAGGCGAAAGATATTTAGATCTTGTTTGCCACTTTTCAACATATTCCTTTGTAACTGTAATGCACTTGGTCCAGCCTTTCTTCAAAGCTCGCATTCCACTGTAGAAAAAATTTTATTCTTCATCTTTTTTGCCAGCAATTTGCCGTGTGGATTACGACAAGCATTCAGCAAGGTTGTTGTTTGATATAGATGGACAGTATACATGGTGTTTCATAAAAAAGGCACCCTTTTTGTTTCTTTGACTCAGTCAAATCATCGAATGGTGATCAATTTGCATGAAATTTTTACCGGATTTAGCTGAAGAAGTACAAATTTAAATTATTTCAACAAAATGTGGCCGTTAGTTAAATATTCTTTGCTGACGTCATAATGTGTTGTGAGTACAAACTGGCTTCTCTCAACTGGTTCTGTCAGTAGCTACCCTGCTTTGATGGTGAACTTTATCTGGTTCACTGATGAAAAGTGTTTATCGTATCAGCACTAAGCAACATGGAGGCATAAAATCAGGTGTCTCGTAATCCAAAAACTTATTCATCTTGTAAGCAGAGTGTGCTGGTGCACTGTCCTGCTGAAAAGTGTAAAAGTTAAGCTATCCCCACAAGTGTGTGAAAGTGATTGTTTGGGGCATTTTTGTGGCTACAATGTTAAAACTTCAACAGTTTGTCATCAATAAACCAGATAAAGTTTGCCATCGATGCAGGGCAGCTATTCAGCAAGTCTGTCAGCACCGGTTGCAACAAGCCAGTTTGTACTCACAGCACACTACGACGTCAGCATTACGTCATGACTAGCAAAGAATATTTAACTATCAACCATATTATGTCCAAATATTTCGAATTAGTATTTCTTCAGATACATCTGGTAAAAATTTCGTGTAAATTGATCATCATTTGACTGGATTATGAAAGAAAGAAAAGGGGTGCCTTTTTATGAAACACCGTGTAGATGTCAATAACATTGTGTTACCCATTAGTACCATCTTGCACTGCAATATTGCACAACTTATCATTGGGCTATTATTAGACATTATGAAAGTAGACATATTTGCTGACATCGAGGACGTAGTCTGCAGGGTAAATTGCTGGCTGCAAGACCAACGTCACAAGTTATTTTACAACAAAATCCGAGCACTAAGGAGACACTAGACCAAGTGAATTTAGTTCTGGAAGAGTATGTTAAAAAGTAGCAAAATATGATGCATATCTCTTTCTGTTTAACGATGTCAGTCTACAAACTTTTCGAATGCCCCTCACTTTTTGTGTTAGGTTGCTTTGTTGTTTTATGGTTTGATAATTCATTGTGTGAATGCACAAGAAAAGTTAACATCTAAAAATGGCTTTAACGCAGAACATTATGAACTGCACTGGACAAAAATAATTTTCAGATCTAATTTTGTAGTTTGGTATTGCTTAAGCACCAAGCTAATGGTGATGTTATTGAAGGCTTATATTTCATGTAGTGCCGGTCACTGCAGCATAGTTTGTAACCCTGATCAAATGGGATAGCATACATTGTCATACATTAAACAGTTTTTGATGTAGCCGTTATTGAATACTTGTGGCGTTAAATTGCAGCACATTTCCTTGATGCATTCTTGTCAGTCAAAAAATTATTTCTGTGTTTAACGTCATTTGTATACAATATGGATGGTTAGCATTGCAGATGGGACAGAAAGTTGCAATTTTCAATAGACATTGCGAATTTCTGACAGAATTCTGACAGATGGTTACAATTTTCGACAGAGACAATTATCGATGTTTAAAATTTTAATTTTGTTTTCAAATTTTTCCTTAAATGAGAGGTTTGGCCATAAATTTTGCATTTTGGGGCCAGAATTGTCTGATAAGAAGAAGATTCCTTTGACAACTTTGCGACAGCCAAAAATTTAGGGGCATGCAGTTGCCCCCTTTGATGATGCCGCTGTGGATGTTACTTGAGCATGGCAGCAGTCTGTGTGTTTGATTGTAGTTGTGATATTGGCCGAGGATCGTAGCATTCAGGAGAAGCTGCTGTACTATGATCTCAAGGTTCAGACAATTGCTCAAGTTGCACCGATTCAACTCTATGCTGCTAGTGTCCTTAGCAGCCTCTTTGCTCACTTAGGTCTGCAACTTGCTATTGCTTTCATTTTTCATGTATTTTTATTGCTTGTTAACTTTGTGCTTCATTTCTCTTGAGATGTTACTCAGCTTAACGTAGGCATTTGACTTATTTGGTAACGAATTGCTATACTATGTCTCTCATTTTTTACTGATCTTTTTGACCTTACCTTACCGTGGGAGTGGGCAGGCTGTTACACCTGCCCAGTGCTGAGGCTGTAGCAGTTTGGCCCAATGCACATCCCCAGAAAGTTACACTAACTGAAGGTTAGAGTACTGGCTGTAAAGTTGTAGATAAATGGTTATGAAGCCGTAAATGGTTGTGAAGCCGAAATCGATGTTAAAGCCAAAAATTAATTAGTACATGAACGCTGGTAAAGTGTACGGTAACTGCTCATTCAATGGCTGGTCTCTTCTACTATGGATTTTAGATATTTTTTGGTCTTAGGAGCACTTAAGCCCTACCACCACGTCAAGGTGGACCATGGTGGGGATCTGTGTAACAATGGAATGGCATTTGCTACCTGCACACTATTGTGTATTCTAAGCATGACACATAGTAAACACAGTTGGTTTTTACGCGCAACAGCAGCTACTGTAGTCGTCTTAGCCATCGCAATTCTGTCTGTCTGTCCATCACACGGGTGGATTAGTCAAAAATGGTGCAAGCTAGGATGACCAAATCTTCACCGTCGGCTGCCTGGTAGACTCTAGTTTCAGGAACTGTGAAGCTTTTCCATAAATTCAAAGAGGGTTACCCAGAACGAAGGCGCTAAATTAGAGGGGGTACGGAAAATTTGCAATTTTCAGCCGATACGACGTTGGCAGAGTGAGACTAGATAAGTGGCCGCCGGTTGTCTGGCGCCCTCCAGCGACTGATTTTGTTTTACTGGGCTTTCAAACATGCGTCACTGTTGCGTGTTTTCATTTGCATTAGCTGGGCCTTTCTTATTTTGTGTACTGAATGTTGCAGTTAGTTCTACTTCTGTGGTGCAGGTAACAATAAGAAGTTGAAGTTGACTGGACGACCGTCGGATGTTGCCGGTGTGCTGGCCACCGGGAAGCTGTATACTCTCGGTGAACAAGTATTGGCATTTTTCCCACAGGTCTCTTCTTCATCTTCTGCCAACTTGAACTTGGATTACACATTAGCAGCTATTTTGTTAGAATTTTTCAATGTTTTTTCTCTGATTGATTGTGCCTCCTATGGCTGCACTGTTACGGTTAATATTTTATTGTATGCTATGTAAAACCTTTGCAAGTTATCAACTGATCTTTAGACATATATATGAATATGAATATATTTTTGAGCTCGTTGATGCACGAAGAGTGTCAGTCTATCAGTGCTGCAACAATTTTCAAGTTTTTACCTCTAAAGATTGGCCAAACCTGAAGTTACCTACAATAACTTGAAAGTGACTGCAGAAAATACATTGGTAAAACGAAAACCGGGCAAGTGAGAGAGATGTCTTGTGATAGCGTAATTGTTATAATATTCATTGGTTTAATGTTGTCTTGAAACATCAAGTGTTTAGCTTGTTTCATATTTGCCATCATGTATTGTGGCTAAATGGTATGTGTGTTCTGTGTACAGTTTGTTGACCTGCAGAAATTCTATCTTCCGCTCGACACTTCTCTGCTGCTGGATATGATCAAAACTGACATTCAGTACCTTGGTGCCAGCTGGAAAATGATGGGCAGACCATTGATGGTTATCCCCATCAGAAAGTCTCTACTTGGTTTGTAGTTGTCTTTTTTGTGGTCACTTCCTAAATATCTTTTTTCCGTCTCCCTTAGCAATGACAGTATTTTTTTCAGCATTGTGGCGAAGTTTGTCTGTCTGCCTATTTCTTCGTCATAATGATAATTCATGAACCGCTCCACTTGGCTTCATGAAATTTTGCACATATATGGCATTTGACAGCCTATTGAATATCAAGGACTCGAGGTCATAGATCAAAGGTCAAGGTCACAGGAGTGGATTTTCGGATAGCTTAGCATTGTGAGATAGGACCATGCTATTAATAGCTGCTGCTAGGCCGATAGCTATTGGCCAACGCTGACATCATTGCTATAAATATTGCAGCATGCCGTGGCGTCTACCATGGACAAATTTAGCTTTGTGCAAGGCTTGACAGTCTACTTGTCATCTTATTGTACATGAAGCGTAGAACTCGCCTACACTTGCAGAGCTTGCTAGCTTTGGCAGCAGCGGTGTTTTGTTATGTTACCATGGTGATAGGTAGGGCCCACAGTTTTCCGTGGCAAATTTTGCCAAATTCTGCGGGCCAGTTCACAAAATTTTGTGGCTCAGTCTACTTATTTATGTCTTGTACTGATGTATTTCGCTACTTTGAGTAGGCATTTAGTTCATTAGCTGTGTGCACATCTGTTGCTAGATGCTACATCAAGTTTACATCCGGCTCTTGTTGCTACCATCAAGAAACTCCAGACTGGGTACATCAGCGGAACAAGGTCTGTTCTCTTTAGTGTTATACATTTTGTACTGTGTGGCAGCTTCGGCTGTATTATTCAATATTTTTGCTGGAGTCATACCGGACATTTTATTTGTGTTCTGTACAGCCAAATAGCATATTTGTATTGGCCAAATATCATAACAATAGCTGCACTTAGTGTCCATAATTAGTTGCTTTCCTTTACAGTCTGTATATATTGAACTGTGACTACTTATGTTTTATGCTGTAAATGCATCTCCTGGCACAACACCCATATACATATATTTTTTTAAGACTGTCATCTTTACAGAGCTATGGGCGTCATTTAGTCATTTTCTGTTGTCAAACAGCATTTCATTTTTGTGTGTAAGGTTATGATTTAAATTTTTGCCAGTGCAGTGTGTGCAGTTATGTGGATATATGAAGTTTTAGTTGCTGTTGCTTTGTTTGTCATTCAGGGTGCATCTTGGATTCATGCATGAGTTTCTGAACACTTCCTGCGTGACTAATCTGTCTTTTCTCACTGAAGCGGAAGACTCGCCTGATTGTATGTTACTGCGTATTTGACTTTCTTTATTTGCAGTTTTATATTTTCTAGTTTATTTTTCCAGCTGTGTAAACCTGGGCAGCGATGTCTATGAATATGGGTTTAGGTTTTCTGCCATGCAGTTCCCATGCCTGTGGCATATATTTTATTGTTTTTGTGTTCTGTGGAATTGGAATTGTGAAACAACTCTGCACAAATTGTTTGCACATGTGCTGTTGTCACTAGCATTATTATTTGGAACAGAACAGAATTCCGGAGATGCTTTGCAACTAGGAGGGTAACCGTGGGCCTGGTGAAAGTAATGGCAACCTAGCAGTACATTAGTATGGCTGAATAATCTGTACATTTACATACTGATGTCAGCTGAGGTCCCTGCCATCTTTACAGCGGTAATACAAGGGGATCAAGCAGCAGCATACCTAGCTTAGACTAAGAGCTTGCTTTGAGGCCAAGGTGGCCACTTTGAGCTTGAACTTTAGACACTAGTTCAGAATGATTGTCTCCATGACCGTTTCAAATTTTGTAAAAGTCTGTTAGGTATTAACGATTTTACACTAACTTATCTGTAGCAGGGTCGCTAATTTTGGGACACGGTGTATATCCAGTTAAAGGTTGTATATCGATGAATTTTTATAACTTAGTAAGTTACTGTTTCAGCTTATGGTCTATCAAAGTACTGTGAGATGTTGCAATGGTGTCTGTGTGGATGGTTTGCAGTGGACAACCTGCTCAAGTACATAAAGCAGCTGGGCAGGCAGGGCCGCATCCACAACCCTCACCTGCTGGGCGGAGGGGATGTGGGACCGGGTCGGCGCTCCATGCAGGCGATGGCCAACGTTGCAATGTCGGCGATGCGACTGAAACGTAAGAGTTCGGTGTCCGGAATCATCCGACGCACATGCTCCATACAAGTGGAAGCTGGAGACATGCCCGGTACGAGTGACTTCTTGTTGTCTGTCGTTGTTGCATATAATCTTGATTGTCTTCTGATGACGAGCTTTGCTTCTGGTTTTTTATGAGTGTGAAATTACTTCACATTATCCGTACAAATTTAAAGATTATAATGTGGTCTATACAAGCTACAAAGAATGCTGCAGCGACACTGAACCATCGATATATGGTGAACGTAGATTTTTGTACCAGATAATGTGATTTGTAGTCAACATTTTTCCATAAATAAACTATTATGGTTCTCTAAAGTATTTTTAGAAGCTCCTTAGTCCATCGTCAGTCAGTAAGATAGATTTACAAGCTGCAGAAGAACAGAAGATTGCAAACATTTTTGCTAGTGTTTGAGCACAAATTCTGCTAATCATCATTCCTGTCAGTTCTTTGTAGTAGCACTATAGCAGTACACAGATGCAGATTCTCATCGTTTATTTTTGTTGGCTTATTTGAGCTCGGGCTTCCATCTCTTTCATAATTTCTTCGGTTTATCGATTTTTATTTTTTACATGGCTATACTTATACCAGTGTTTTCTCATTTCAGTTCTGTTTAAAAACAATCTCATTTTTTTTAGTGTGTGGTATGTGCTAAGACATAGAATATCAATGATATCATATCAGATCTTGATATGTACGTGCATGTCTTGTGATGTCCGTCGGCAGTGGCTTACGTGTCTCTATCTCTGTACATATGATTGCATTCACGCATATCACTAGCATGTTACAGTCAGCTGCTTCGATGCATGCTTTTGTGATTTTGTTTATCTGTTTACCCACAACTGCTGACAGGCCACATTGTCTGTAGCAGTTGTAATTTGCTGTGGTCGCAGGTTGCCATAATACTGATCGTGCAGTTGACAATTTCACAGAAACTTAAAACAAAGCGAAGTATAAGATCGTGCGAGTTAAAAAAATTTTAACACTAAGTCGATTTTGGTATGTTACATTGCTCTGCTAAAACATTATATCCTGACATCGTGGCAAAAAATTGTATTGTTGTGCAGTTATATCGATTTGTAAGTTTCAGTTATAATATGGAAGATTACATTTTGCACTTGCATATTAGTATTATTATTATTATTTGGCTCCATAGGATAGAGATGCTAAAGGGTAAAGAAATAGTTAAAATGCGTACAGATGCGTGTTCAGTAGCCAAGCAGCTTGGTACTGCTAGCGAAGCTGCCTAGTGAATGCGTCGCTTGGCTTGCTCTTAGACGTCATGAATATTCATGAAAGCTATGTGCTTGCCATGTGAAAACATAACGCCGGTTGAACGAATAAATTTCCGAAAGGTGGAAATAACTGCTGTTTATTTCCTGTGCAATCCATTGGTAACAAAACAACACGATGCTAGTAACATTACTCAAAAGATGCCACACTGACAAGACGAAAATATAGTATAGGCCTACAGCATCATCCATTGTTTGCAAGCAAGCGCAAGCAAGCATGTACACGAGGTGCTTGGTCCTGCTTGGCAAGTGGAACCAAGTGGCTTGCTTACTGAACATGCATTTGGTCACGATTTTTGTCAGAGTCAGTAAAACTTAGTGGACAGAGCACTGTTGATGCACTATGTAACTGATGTGTTCTTATGATAGTTGTACCGGTATTGATATTTTTTAGTATTAGTAGCTAGGAGCATAGATATGTGAAAGCCATATGTGTATGTCACTTTGTATATCTCTCCGTGTAGATTTTTCCCACCTCGTACCACGCAGTGCTCGTGCAAGTATGCTTGGCACCGGTGAGTCTGCTGGTCGGTCGGTCGGTAAATTTGCATGGGGTTAGTTTATCGCGGTACACCATGGTAACATAATGTTTACAGTGGATAGATGACTCAAGATGAGTTATGGTTGATTTCATCTTTATTCGCTGTTCTGCACTGGTTGTTTCTTAGGAAACACTATTCCCAGTTTGACCATTTTTTGTGGTTCCTGTTACGTTTGCCACTGTTTATTTAACACATCATTCATTTTTCCTCTACCTGTACTCGCACAGTAGTAGCTTGTTACTGATTTTCCATAATCTCTTGTGTCCATGCAGTTTACCGTCAGTGTTTTACATTTGTTTTGTTGCACTTGAATTCATGTGATTTGTTTTATTAGCTGTTTGTGTGCTGTTCCTTCTACCGTCTTTTTAGATTTGTCTACAGACCCAATCTTGTTGTTGTTGTTGGCTTGCTGAGCCCATCAGGTGGTGCCTGTATAGGGGGGTGTCACTATTGTGGAACACATCTGATACATTATGGAGTCACCAAAATACTGCTGCTATTTTACTGCCCACTTTGGGCAGAAAAGAAGCAAATGTTCAGCTGTTTCCTCTCTTCTTTCGCAACGGGGACATATTAGAGATGGAATCTGTCCAATACTAATGTACCAATCATGGCAAAGGATGGATGCCTGCTTTTAACAGAGAGTGAGCAGAACTCAAGGTGGAAAGAGCACTTTGAAGAGGTGTTGAACCAGCCTGAACCCTTGTCTACACCGGACTCTGGGGACATTGTTATGGCGGACTCCCTCGAGGTCTACGAGGGAAACATCAACCTTGAATAAGTGCAACGTGCAGTCAGTAGCCTAATGAACAATAAGGCACCAGGCGTGGATGAGGTATTTGCTGAGATGCTGAAACATGGCAAGAAGACAGTAGCAGAACAATTGGCTGAACTATTCAACATGATATGGCAGGACTTGGAGGTCCCAGAAGATTGGAAGAAAGGTGTGATTATCAAGCTGCCAAGGAAAGGAAGTCTCAAGGACTGCAATAATTGGTGAGTAATCACACTACTTTTTACACCCGGCAAAGTTTTCAGCAGAGTACTGCCAAACAGACTGCAAGATGCAGTAGATTGCACCCTACACAATGAGCAGGCAGGATTCAGAAAAGGGCGTTCATGCACTGAACAAATATTCACCCTGCGCAACATTAACTTCATCGATTTCAAAAAGGCATTTGACAGTGTACACAGGCCATCCTTGTGGAAAATTCTTGCATACTATGGCATTCCTGACTGGTTCATTAATATCTCCAAGACACTGTATGACAACTCCAGCTGCTGTGTCAAGACTGCAAGTGGGTACACAGAGTTCTTTGAGATTGTCTCAGGGGTTCGACAAGGTTGCCTCCTTTCACCATTTTTTTTCATGATAGTCATTAACTTTGTCATGCGCAGAACTATGGACAAGTTGGAATACGGCATCGTCTGGCCGAAGCAGAACCGCTTAACGGATTTGGACTTCGCTGATGACATAGCGATAGTGGCTGTACATTATTGTGCTAAGCATACATTGTGGCAAAAGTTTGCACTGTCTGGATATTTCTCATTGATGCTTATTAGTCCGCCCGAAAGCGATAGCTTGCGGAGCGGACTTAAGTTTTACCCCTGATGTTTTTTTATTTTTTATTTTTTTTCCACTCGCGAAATCTCCGAGATGCGTGGGCCGACCGGCGTGAAATTTTGCACGATGGTCAGTAATAGGCCGAATTTTATAATGCTGGTCCAAAATTTTGGGGGGGTGCACCCCAAAAAAATTTTAGGGGCCAAAAACATGCAAAATTGAGCCCGATTTCGGTCGACTTCGAAGTTCGGCGGCGAATATCTCCGAAACGGATGAAGATATTCAAAATCGGATAGTCATTCCGTGTATCGCAATTCCTCCTGCATTAGGCGAAACAAGTACGGCGAAGTTTGGTCCAGTGACCTTGGAGATTTAGATGTGAAATCATACCCCCTTAAAGCGCAATTTTCGGAAGATCATATTTCGGCCCCAAGGGGGTGCTGCGCCCCCAAATTTTTACACGCGCTAGAGAATGACCAAGTCTTACTAGCGCACCCCCCCACCGGGGACGGGGCCCCCCTTAAAACTTTTTTCAAAGGGGGGGTCAAAAATTGCCTTAAAATGCAATAAAGGAGCGCTTATAACTTCGGAGTTAGGGGGTGTAGCCCGATGAAACTTTGGCACTTGATGCGGCTCTAGGTCAGGGTGATAACGCGTGTACAACTTTTGGGGGCAACGCCCCCCTTAAAATTTGGGAGTTCAAAAAACGTCCAAAATTTAGTACGTTTTACGACAACTTTCGACTTTGAGCGCAAATATCTCTGGA
>Ga0209367_1002812_pt1 | contig 23276 bp, 10 predicted proteins | sample WorMetLIZISLAND2_FD_187412 | JGI IMG/M metagenome (GOLD analysis project Ga0209367, IMG submission 187412) | Marine gutless worms symbiont microbial communities from Max Planck institute for Marine Microbiology, Germany - Olavius geniculatus... ... | reverse complement strand
GCCAAATTTTATCTCAATCGGGTCAGGGGTTTTGATTCTGTGGGGGGTCGAATTTTTGGCTTTCCCATAAGAAAGAGAAGTCGCCGTTAACACAGGGTTTGAACTACCGTTCAGCCTGTGATCAGATAACCAAAACTGTTCAACTACCGGTACTCTAAACTCCACCTCCGAATCATCATTTTAACCGCTGTTTTTATTTGTAATTTTTTGGAACAACACAGTTTAGTGCAAAGACCTGGATCTGGATCTAGCTCTATCCCGCCCAAACACTCCGAGACAAAGCTTTTTACGCGCCACAGCATGTGAAGCTTCGAGCGTCTTAGCTATCGCCGAGGCGTCCGTATGTTCGTTCGTCCGTCCGTCACACCCTTAAGCCCTATCAAAACGATGCATGCTAGAATCATGAAATCTTCACTGTAGATGCCCCAAGGACTCTAGTGTGTTGCGACAAAATTTCCTGGCACTGGGTGAGGGGGTTCCCCTCGAACGAGGGAGTCAAAAAGAGGTACCCCCTGAGGTTGTGATTTTACTGCTATTGGATCGTCTAGTGTGAAAAGCTCCGCAGATAGGCACGGGCATACTGCCTACCGTAACAAGCACTGGTGACGAGTTTTTAAGGGGTATAAACATCAGTGACCTTGAGCGACCATGAACCACCAAAATAGAGGGGTTTAGTGTTTTTTTGCAATTTTCGGCTGCAGCGCTCATTTTAAGGGCGAATTGCGCCGAAATGGCTGAAGATAGACCAAAACAACCTGAGCATGAAATTTTCAGCTTAAAAGTAAATTTAAGTAATCCAAGGCCTGATCACCTAAGTTTAAGGAGGCTTGCGCACGCGAGCGTCAAATAGGGGTACCGCCTAAAAAGTCGTTATTTACCGCCGTTGGCTCGTCTAGCGTGAAAACGGTTGCACATAGACAGACTTGTTGACGAGCTTTTAAGGAGCATCAACACTGATGACCTTAAACGACCTTGAACCCCCAATATAGCGGTTTCACTGATTTTTGCGATTTTTGGCTGCGGCGCACACTTCAATAGTAAATTGGGACAAAATGGCTGGACTCTGGAGACAGACCAGGACAACCTGCGGGTGATAATTTTGGCACAGAACGCAGATTTTAACCGCCTTTGTTTCGACCTCCCAGGTTTTAAGACTCCTCCGTACGGAAGCCTCAAATCTGAGTACTTTTTTTAAAAACGCACTTTTATTTTACTAAACTCTGTACACTGATTCCCAAAGTCGGACCATCATCGATGCTGTAGCCCGTCACTTAAGTGAATGAGTAGGGTTTAACGCTCTGCCCGACACAGTATAGATCATTTCACGAACGGCCCTTCCAAACAATGCACATATGCATAATAATTAATGCAACAGAAATTTTAACCCTTACAATAATAAAACAAGTTTACCCTTTACAGAAAAACCTAATACGAAACACAAAACAAAAAAACGACCTAAACCTGTGCATATGTAACAGTAGTGACAGTTTTAATAATCTTCCCTGTTATCCTTCAGACAGTCATCAATCTCAGAATGCTGTCTATTGAAGGACAGGAATGCGCGTCACGTGAGCTTTGCTCAAATTACCTGTCTATCTTTTAGCACAGTACATCACAAAAACCAAACTTGCTGCTTATATGAAGCAAATGTACCAAAATGCGTTCGTCGTTTGGCTACAGTCGTACAAGCTAGAAGAGATCATAGCAACAGTTCCCCCCCCCCCAGCTGGTCTGAACCGCGAAAACTGCTATCACTTCGCCAACACTGGGCCTACGACCACACATAAAAAGGCTGCTGGACGAAAGGCTCGGCTTACTTCACAGACTCTGATGTAAGCCCCACAACACTGATATGCACGATCATACATCCAAACTCATTTTTAGTTCTCAAGTGATTAAAGAATATAACGCCAATTGATACAACACTACACCGTGTCTCAATAAAAAACGTGCCACTTTTATTTCTTGAATAACTCCGTGAAACACTGGCCAATTTTGTAAATTTCTGGCAGGCAACATTAAGAAGAAACCTAACGTAAACGACTATAGTTTAGCACTTTAACTCATCTCACCTTAATACTGTTGCTATACTACCTTGTGAAATTCAGAAGTCGTAATTTTGCCGTTTACAACAACGAATCCACACTAAGTACAGCACATGCGTTGGCTCAGAAATGATTAACCGAATAGCGACAAACACGAGTAACAGCTATTATCACTCAGAATGTCTTACATGTTACATCACATCATTTTTTATCACAGCGTGTGCTCAAAATATCTTCATCCAGCACGAATGCAAGCAGTGGACGTTGACGCTACTTGCTCACCTTCCAGAGCCACTGACCCAAAGCAGCTCATTCACTGCTGATGCATTATTTCAGTTCGTCGACACACGATTTAAAAAAATAAATATGATTACTGTTAAATATGTAACTGATTTTCAATGATTGTGTGATCTCGGTGATTTTTTTGAGCAGACGCATAAGCTCTCAAGTATGAATTCATTGTTGTAAACGGTCAAGCTATGACTTCTGCATTTCACAAGGTAGTGTAGCGACAGTATTAAGGTGAGATGGGCTAAACTAAAGTCATGTAAGTCAGGTTGCTTCCCGATGTTGCTTGCCAAAAATTATCAAAATCGGTCAATGCCGCACGCAGTTATTCAAGAAATAAAAGTGGCACGTTTTTTATTGATACACAGTGTAGAAATAACACCAGCTAGGGCTCCAAGAGAAAAAATGCCGGACTGTCGGCGTACGGGAACTTTCCCGCCAACCAACTTTTCCCTTCCTTCTCCCTCGTCTTCTCCCTGCCCTTCCCTCCCCTTCTATTTCCCAAATCCCGCTATTAAATTTAAGAGAGCACCGAGAGCTCCCCCAGCACCGCAAAAGCATTTGTTTGTATCTCGGGCCCAATAATGCGTGTGGTGACAATAATAGCGTGTGTTCCTCCAAATGTTTAACAAAAGCGAGTCTGCCTGTACATGGCAGTGAAATAACGTTGTTTGCTGCTGCAAAACTCTGTTGGCTTTAGTTTCTAATACTAGAAATACGTTCTGTGGAACGAAGTATCTGTCCCATTGCCACGCTATAGAGCCTAGCAGGTGCGTATAAGGGGTGAGGGTAGGTGCAAATAGCGCACAATTTTCTTTCACGGGGGCCGAGTTGTAGTCAATTTTGTCCTAAAATTCATTGCCATGGCAACAGGGGTCGGCAAGGGAGAAATTTAAATGACACCATCGGATAGCCCGGGCCCGAAAATAGAGGGATAGGTGCAAACAGCGGGCAATTATCTTTTACGGGGACCGAGTTATACCGCTGTGAAATTTCAATTGGCTGTAATGCAAAATTTTGTAACTTTTGAATAGTTGAAATGGCAACAGGGGTCGTTAAGGTTAAATTTAAATTACACCGTTAGATTGCCCGACCCCGAAAATAGGGGGTAGGTAAACACAGCACGCAATTATCTGTTACAAGGACCGAGTTATACCACTTTGAAGTCCCCATAGGCGTAATGCAAATTTTTAAAAATTGGGGTAAAATAGGGGAAGAAGTTATCAGATTTTTTATCCCAAACAAACTCAATCTTACTTTTCAGGCCCCGAATTACTGTGCAAAATTTCACCAAAATCGAATCAAAATTGCGGCCTTAGGAGTGTTTACAGACAGACAGACAGTGTGACAGAAGTGATTTTATAATCTGTCCCATGCTATGCTATAGCCATGGGACAGATAATAACATTCTGCGTTACAGACTTTACAGTATTAGTATACTATTGCGTAACTGTCTCCATATCATAGCCTACACCGTGCTATCTCAGAAAAAAAGTGGCGGTAGGCTAGGCCAATGGTATGCCACAAAGGTCGGGCCCATGCCATCCCACTTCTAGCATTGAATCGTTCACACAACAAACACAAACTTCCTTGTCTTCGCTTGGCAAAGATTAAAATTTACGATATACAGATTGCAACGTATAAAATAACTGTTGTAACATATAGTATGTTATTATTATTAATCGCGGGTGCGTAGCTGGTGCAGAACCGATTGAATCTTGCCGATGGCTCGTTGAATGTCGACGCTAGTGAGACTGCTATGCATGACGGCACGAACGTTTCCGGTCGCCTCAAACGGCATCAGTTTCAGCGCTACATCAGTGAATGACGACGCGTCTGATGTAAACATCTGAGATCAGACAACAGCTTTGAACAATCATCATTCGTATGAATGCACGCCGTCTGACGCGGCGGCTTGGCTACGCAAGGCGCGTACGCAACGACGTAACTGAACTGAACTGACACGGTTTAGTTTAGTTTTTGACGAACTCACCAACGGACTAGAAGAACGAGATCATTGGTCATTGGTTGACGCGTGCATGCCCGTAGACACCGGCGCCGTTAGTCGGTGCCTACTGTAATGCATTACTGCTTGCCCATTGATGAGTTCTAAAACCATGCCGGATCAGTTCAGTTCAGTTCAGTCGCTCTCTACGCACCTTAAAGGCCTCCAAGGCTAGGATGTGTGACTTGGGATTGCGAGGTCGTTAGTTTAACTCCCGATCGGGTCGTTATCAAGTGGTTACTACAGCGGACAGGTAAACCATCCCGGTATATGACCAACATCAAAGTCAACTCAGCCGTCCATCCCTCCGGGGTAAATAAATCGAGTACTGCATGACCTGTCTGGCTGGGGTTAAGGTGGGGCGCATTCACCTGTGTCGGGTGGCAGGTAACAATGTGTGATCCCATACGGCGGGTGACGCTCCGTACGTAGCTCTGAGATGGGTTTCCTAAGAAGAGCTTTAACCGCTTGCCACCAATCAACGGCGACGAATAGTATATTGTCAAAACAGCACAGTAAGCAGCCATGCAGAAGCAATCTGACTAGGCTATAGATAGGCCTATAGGCAACGATCGAAGATACGAAGCACGCGTATTCTATTTTTTAATCACATGTACATTAAGCCCATTTTAAGCGTACGCGCATCCTCGAACACTGCGTATATGTTAGCAGCCAGTCGCAGCTCGTTAGTAAGATATAATAAATAATTCACAAGCACGAAAAAAACCATTTTTTCACAATATAAAAGCAGAATAAAAATAGAAAGTATAATAACTGAAAAAATACGTCAGCCGAGTGACAACATGTGGCCATCCGGCAAGAACATGCACAACCGAAATTCTACACATGACCTTTGAACTTTAGAAACATGGGAAAGACGGACGGACAAACAAGATTCATAATGCGGCCTATCAGGACGGCCGCGTAACAACAAGCACAAGTACAAGAATGCAGTTTTTCACAGGACGAGAATGCAATAAAATATAATTAGAAATGACAACAAGGAAAATAATCAGATAACGAAAGTAGCAGTAGTGGGAAGCAGGGCAAAAACCCTCGTGGGGTCAAGCAACAACTTTGCTAAAAGCTTTTTGTCCGTTTTCGTACAAAAGTCAAGCCAAAAGTTGAGGATTTGACTAAAGAAGCCCAGCCGTCGCTAGGGCAAGCCGACTGCACGCCGGTGTCCGAAAGCTAGCAAATGTGAATAAGTGGTTATTTCAATAGCCCTGTTTGGAGGCAGGAAAAAAGTCGACAATAGAGGCATTAGATAAGGCATTTGCAAATGTCAGTAGCCTATTAACAACAAAAAATTTCAGCTAATGCTCACGAGACGCGCGAAAACCCATAGCAATTCCTGTCAGTCTATCTCCAGCCATTTCGTCGCAGTTCATTCTTGAAGTGTGCGCTGCAGCCGAAGATTGCAAAAATCAACAAAACCCCTTATTTCGGAAGTTTAGGGTCTTTCAAAGTCATCGATGTTGATACGACTAAAAAGCTCATCACTAGTGGTTGCTGTGATAAGCAGCATGTCCATGCTTATCTGCAACCATTTTCACGAAAGACTGGTCAACAACGGTAAAATAACGACTTTCACGGGAGTATCGCTCTTTGATGCCCTCATGCGCAGGTTTCCTTGAACCTAGAAAACCGAGACTTGGAAAGTCAAAATCTACGTTCAATGCTGAGAATTTCACAGGCAGCTTATCCACATCTATCTCATTGATTTCGGCGCAATTCGCTCTTGAAATGTGTCTTGCAGCCCGAAATAGCCAAAAATCCATAAAACCCCCTATTTTAGCGTTCAAGGTCATCCAAGGTCATTAAATTCGATAGCAATTGAGAGCCAGTGTACGACTTCCTATTAGTGATTAATAGTAACTTAGGCCCTATCTCGCACCGTTGTTGAAATACAGCTACTTATTGGCTCGGTAGTCTAACGGTAACGTGCCGGACTTGTAATCTTGAGGTCACTCAGGGGCGCAGGTTCGACTCCGCACCAGGACACTGTCGGGTAACGACCTTAGAGAAGTTCTTCACACACATGTGCCTCTGTCACCAAGCAGTATAATTTGGTACCGGCTTCACCGCTGAGACGTAAACAGGCACACCGCGCGATACACTGGCCCCGTATCCGTGGTTTCGCAGTGTAAAAACTGGTGTCTGGCTGAGGGCCTTAGGAAACGGAGATCAGCGCCGCCCTATGGGCCTTAAGGCTCGAGAAGGACTTGACGTTTTTACTTATTGGCTAAAAATCGCAAATTTTTCCAACCCCCTCTCATTTAGCGCCCTCGTTCGGGGTGACCCCCTTCGAATTTATGGAAAAGCTTTACGGTTTCTGAAACTAGAGTCTTCCAGGCAGCCGACGGTAAAGATTTGGTGATCCTAGCTTGCACCGTTTTTGACTGATCCACCCGTGTGACAGACAGACAAATGGGCGGACAGACGGACGGACAGACAGAATTGCGATGGCTAAGACGCGCTGAAAGCAGTAGCTGCTTTCGTGCATAAAAACCATTGCGCTGATACAGTTTGGCCATAATGCGCCATGCGATTTTTGGGGGTCGGGAGACTCGGGACCCCCTATTTTGGGAGAACAAGTGTCCATAGTGGGACGGCAATGGTACCATGGCGTCGGATAAGGCCTTGATAATAAGCTACTATATGATGTCAACAGTAACAATGCCACCAACGGAAGCGGTTTGGTCAATTCGCAATGCAAGTATTTGGGGTGCAGTCATTACCCCCGTTTAGGAAAAATAGGGGATTGTAGAGGTTCCAATTTGGTATCACAGGGGAAGCAATCGGGCAACCCTATTCGCTTGATCAGAGAGTTTTCCGGCACAACGTACCGTTTAGCCACAGTACATGCGTTACAGACAACAGACGACAGACACAACAGTGTAACAAAAGCTCGACCTTAGCGGTCGGCCAAAAACTGTCTGCAACGTGCACACCGTATCGACGACCAGCCCTTCGTTTAATGGGGATAGGCCGCCCGGTCAGCCCATACCTGGAGTGGAAACGCCATGCACTGTGGCGACAGACACGTTCGTTGGCACATTGTCTTCATCAGCTGGATGACCTACTCAAGACTGTATGCAAAATCCTCCTCCTCCGACAGACGCCTCTTCCAGTCCAGTATGCTATGCTGCATTAACTTCTCATGAATCCGGCTATTTGATACGGTTGTACATGAATTCATCCATCCCACTTCACGTGCCTATATAGTACAAATGCGTAACTTCACGATATAGAGCAGGTTATCTAAAAAACAACATTAGGCCTAAACAACAAATGAACAGACACAGCAAAAACAGACAAGAAATATTATAAGATTGCGACAAATCTAATGTAGGCTACTCCTCACGCGCATTATTTTCTCCTGTATTCTTCTAAGTGCTTTTTCGTTCTTTTCAACTTGTATTAGAGACCCGGCGTCAATTTGAGACCCATTTAATATTATACTATAGCGACTGGCGTCGAGGTCGTTATTGGAAATTGTCTCCCCGTCTATCTAGCACCGTTATCAAAATATGGCGCCTCTAAGATAATGGAGTCACGACCTTCACCCTTCGGGGTCACGTGACGTCATCGCGGTGATCGACTTCCTATGGGTGGTCCATAGTGACCATACGTCTATCTAGCACCGTTATGGAGATATGACCGTACGAATTTCTTCTAGGAAGGCTCTTCCAGGATCAGAGGTCAAAAAAGATTAAAGGTTAAAGGTGGTGATATAGCCCTTAACGGGACGCCCATCTCAGAGCTACGGAGCGTCACCTGCCGTATGGGATCACACAGTGTTACCTGCCACCCGACACAGGTGAACGCGCCCCGCCTTAACCCCAGCCACATAGGCCGGTACTTGATTCACCTACCCCGGAGGGATGGAAGGCTGAGTTGACCTAGGCGGCTGGTTACATACCGAGATGGTTTACAAGCCCACAGGCAGTCACCCATCGCAGTACTAACTGGGCCCGGCGTACAGTAACTTCGTTGATTGGATCAAACGCGTTATCACTACCCCACGCCACCAGGGCTTGGCGACTAAGGTGACGTGGCGTGACCACGTTATCCTGTTATCAGTCACACCATCCCAGCCACCATTTAACATCTCAGCCAACTCCAGCTAGAAATATGAGGGGCACGCTTAGTAAATTTGACAGGGACGTTGTACCACTCCATGATGACGGCATCTTTGAAGGCGATCAATACCGTTCTGTTTTACGCACTCTTCACAGCCAAGCAGTTGTACCAAACAGAGTCCTTGGAACTAGGCTACTCCGCCTGAATTATCATCATTCGAATGCTACCTTTCTAGATCCGTCCGCACCACTCTTGCTCAGTTACGTTCAGGGTCACTGCCGGCTCCTCAACTTTTACAAAACCCGCATCACTGCAGGCGTGACAGATGTTCGCCCAGACCACACTCCGTTGAACATTTGCTCCAGTGTCCTGCCTGCCTGACACAGCTGACAACTCAGAATCTATGGGACGATCCAGACGCGGCGGCTGATTTTCTCAACCTCGACGACAACTAACGAAGGAAAGGAGCTGTGGGCTACAACAACAACAACAACAACGACAACGTGGCGTGGAGACGACCAACGACTAGGTCGGTCGTCGGTCGGTCCTCAACATTACACTGATCTCATATACTCCTCTTCGCTACGTGAGGAACGTAGTGCGCGAAGAGTAAAAAAATTGTGCATAGGCAGAAACAAGTTATGTTGAAATGTAGTCCAAATTCATTTACACTGTTTTTTTTTCAGAATTCCACCCGTAAGTAGGATATAATTATCTCAGCCTTGGGTCTGTCCAATTCAGTCTCAGTAGTCTGCAATTTACGTGTCATGCACAGTAATAATTCACAATGTAGAAGGCGTAGAAATCCAAAAATAAATACAGATAAAGCAGCATTCCAATGATTCTATATGCCATTATATCAGCAATATCATGGCATTAGTCGGCAATTCAGTTCATGCATATATGATAATATGAGCACGATTCGTGCATAATGCCAAAATATAATTCAAAGTTGACAAAGAATGATTTCATGCCAAGTTCACCAAAAAAACAAACAATTTACCAATTTTAACTGACATGCATTTCTGTACTGAGTTGTGTATTAAATAGTGATTTGTAGCAAGAACTGGGTACCAGGATGTGGCTCCAAAATTCATAACCTGGTTCCAAATCCAGGTAATTGGTACCCGTTTTTTGCACTGATTGCTGATTAAACTGATGAAAATCTCGCTACTTGCAACCTGTAAGAGAAATTCAATTTCTGCCATTTTCATTGATGAACTATAAATATTTGGTACGACAGACAGATTTTAAACGTTTATTATGAAAAACCTAACTTTTTGGCAAAATATTGGGTAATTAAATGTCACATGTAACTTTAACGTCGTTTTTCCTTCACTTGCCTTAAAGTTAAACCGGATCCAGATACCCAGTTCACTGCAACCGGCTACCCTGGTCCTAAAACGGGTAATGCTGCAAATCGCTAGTATTAAAAGTCAAGCACTGGAAAAAAATTACACATCACAGTATCGACTATTATGGACTATTTACTGTTGCACGCATCAGCAATAGCGTACTTGCATCGTACTTCGACAATACTGGTATCCTAATTTTCCTAGCAAACCATTCAGCAATTTAATGTACGAACCACAAAATAGCAGCCCGCCTGCACATTTACTAGCACTGAAAGTAGTATCAGCTGCAACTACAGTACAACTATTACACCGTGTCCAGAAAAAACATCCTGAATATTATCGATTGACACTTAAAGAAGAGTTATCCAATTTTAATAATGTTTGGCACGAATCTTTCCAGCACAACTGGCCACCAAATGTCCACTCAGTATTCCACCTCACCCAATGTCTGCTTCTGCACTACCTGGGGAAAACAGAACCAATGAAATATGAGTTAAAATGAACAGAAATACGTCAAAAAGCATCCGCAACATTATCGACTGTGACTTAAAGAAAGATTGACAGATTTTATTATTTTTTGGTGCAAACATTTTTACCACTACTTGTCATCAAATAACCATTCTAGTTCCCACCTCACCATTTGTCTGCTTCTGCACTACCTGGGAAAACCTGAACAGACAAAATAAGATAAAAATGCTATATTATGTTGCTTTTGTTTCCCCAGGTAGTGCAGAAGCAGACAATGGGTGCAGTGGAAAATTGGACAGTCATTTGATCGCCAGTTGTGTCAGAAATATTGGTGTCAAAAATCATTAAAATCTGATTATGGTTCTACAAGTTACAATCGAAAATGTCCAGGATGTTTTTTTTTCGAACATGGTGTATAACTGCCAACAGTATTCAGTTACATTAACTAACGCAAAACTACAAATATTATACAATGCAGTGACACTATGTTGCTGCATGATTCTTAAATTAAGCACTCTGAGTGACCAATTCCAAACTGATTTAATAAATAGCAACCAATCACTGCCATGAATATTTCATATCACCCATATGTAGAAAAATTTAGAAAAAAAAAACAAGAAAAAAAGTAAAAAGCAGTAAAATGACAGTACTGTTTGTTGTCCTTATAATACTATTTCTGTAGTTAATAACCAGCCTGTAGGTAGATCAAGCAAATTAACATAATTTAACCTGATCAAGCCGAGAACAGAACTGTGTCGGCGTTAGGTCAGCCTTCACCAGTTTCATCATGACAATATTGGTCTCAACTCCCTCTGCATCGACCTCCAATATTCCTTCACCATTTTCTTTTATTGCTGGGCAGGAAAATCAGCAACATTCACTGCACTGTTTCTACATTAATTTCCTAATAAATCATGAAATGTCTGAAGTTGGAACTTTCAGCATACAATGAAACGCTATGACGTTGCATCAATCATGCACATTGAACGACCATGTAAACAGAGATTGGCAAGTTACCCTAAAAATTCACAATGAAAAATAAATAGCATAAAAATACACTTAAAATTATAACAAGAAGTCTTCAATTTTTGCAACCTTGCTACAGTATCAATTCAGATGATGTCGAAATTTATCACTAGAGGGATGCTTATTAGCCCTGCCGATCGTTTACTAGTTTTTAATAGTTAGCTTTCTTTGCAGCGGACTAAGTTGACTACTCATACAGTCTATGGCTGCATGTTAAACGTTTCCGTATCACACCATATTGTTATACCTTAACGAAAAATACCTGCACACAATTGGTCCAAATCGCATCACGTGATGTTAACAAATACGCACTGTTGACTGATCGATCAACAGTGCATGCACACTATCAACCAGGCAACATTGAAGTCTCGCATTTTTTCATAATTGTTTACTTGTTGACTTGTAGAATTGTTTGGTTTTAAGACAACAAAACAAACAGTGACTGGCGTGTCGATCATTGTTGAACTTTTCCCCTCAGTTCGAAAAATGTTGCCCTCGATCTTCAATCGCGAGGCAACATTTTACAAACTTCCAGGATGAAATTTTCAATGATGACCTCGACACAAGTCACTATTTGTATATTGCTAACCTTTAGCAAAAGTTTTAGCGTTTTGATGGTCTTTCTGGAATCGTTCGGCGGCATCTTCCATACCGGCGAGGGCAGCAGCAGCTAATGGCCCAGACTTGCGCCATCCGCCACCGAGACCTTTCCTCACACGCAATGCCCTAGCCACCCACATACACAGACCACTGGCCACTGCAATACGGACGGATGCAGTAATCACCAAATACTGTAAATTACGCTATAATATATTCCACAACATCTGTATCTCAATATCAAACTCCTCTACACCAAACCTACAGTGTAAAAATTTTCTGGTACTCAGAAAAAGCAGAATCATGCACTTTGATATCCTGTTCATCATTAAAGTTTCACAACAGAATCTAATTCATTCATTTATACGTATTTGTCTGAAAAACGATATACTTTTTATCATAAAATATTCTACTGTAGAAACGACAGAAATCCACAGTTTTATAATGTATCAGTGTTTTCCGTATGTCACAAAATAACACAACAGAATTAAGTCCAATGAAATGCTGAAAACTGTAGCATACAATATTGTCCAGTACTTTGACGCTGTTAGTAAGCAACAGAAAAAACACTTAATGTGAAACAATATAAAAGTCTTCCCACGACAATTCCCAATGGTTTGTGGCTTCTATCCCTATACCTGGTGGGCGCAGCTTGCACCCAATGAAAAATAGGGGAAGGAAAGTTTTAATAAGGTTGTAGATCAAAACTTTTTTCCTTTTTTGCCTTTTTTCACCGAGCAAACTACACCTCAGGCCAAAACTGGGGGAAAGTTGCACCCAATTTTGATTCCACATTTGGGGGGTAGAGGCCACTGCCAACGGTTTACTTTTTGCACTGGCCTCACATGGAGTGACTCTAAAAAAACTCAGCGATGGTTAAAATATCTTTAAACTTATTTGGTGCAGTATGAAACGAGCCACAAAGGATAGCTCAGCCTGGCCATCCTTCCATGGGTAGGCACAATGAGTACCAGCCAAAGGTAAAATGTAAAAAGGCACACTGCACAATGCACTAGCCTTGTATCCATGGTCTCGGAGTGTAAACTGGTGTCTGGCTGATGGCTAAGGAAAGAGAGATCAGTGCCGGCCTATAGGCACACCGAGCGATACACTGGCTCTGTATCCATGGTCTCGCAATGTAAAAAAAACTGGTGTCTGGCTGAGGGCCTTAAGAAACGGAGATCAGTGCCAGCCTATGGGTCTTGAGACTCGGGAAGGACTTTACGTTTTACATTAATCAAAAATGGACTTTGGATGCCAGAAACAGAATAACGACATTTTTAAAGTACTTAGCAATAAGATCCTTGCTTCCAAGAAGTACGCTTCCAATCGGCGCACCTACGGACTAAACACAACAGATAACATGCATTCACTGTGACACTAACAGACACATTATCTGTATACTGCAACAATATCACAGACTACCCTGAGAACAGACGGAAAGTGGTACGTGGCACTGTGTGGCGTGAGAATGACGAAAACCAATATAAAAGTGACTAAAAGTGGTACAAAACAAAACAAGGGCCAACGTAACTTGGCACAATGTGGCATCACTGATAGATGCTGCCACCTGGTGAATCATAAACCATTTCTTTCTGTAAGTCAGAAGCAATTGCATGTTTTAGCTGGAGGTTTGATGCCAAAACCTCCTCTTCGACTAGCACAAGAACCACCATGTGAAACAATGTGTCGCTAAACACCACATTACTTACTTACTTACTTAAGCATACCTGCCAAATGGCATCGTGATCCGTCAGGGTGGGAAAATGCGAGAAAGACGAAACATGGACCATGCAACAGAAAAATATGTCACAATAAGTGGAATAGCTTAAAGTGATGCTGCCTGCAAATTAACTGAATGTGCTTAAGAAACACAATCTATACTACCATGGAAAGGGTCTGAAAAAGTGATACAATTGTAGGTCTAAGCAGTAATTTAAACCTAAGTATTAGGTTAACAAACAAAAAATGTTTGTCTCCAAGGACACATCTCCAAAGACTTCAATTGTGGCCCTTGCCTTGCCTTGCCCTATTATGCTTTCTACAACTTTTCCAGTCTTATAAAATAAACTTTCCACCTGTTCATGCAATCTTGCAAGTTCTTCGAAAAAGGCAAATGAGAAACAGAACACTTACAGAACTATTAGTATACAAGAAATCAAGCGCTCTGAAGTCTAAAAAACAACTTTGAGAGGATCAAGAGCCTAACATCTTAATAACATCAACAATTAACTATGCAGGCTTGACTAAGCTTCTCACAGCTCAAACTTGGGCAATGACCAGCTAGTTTCCTAACAGTCGCCAGAAAAAAATCATGAAAGCAACCTTTGAGAGGCAAAAGCTAACGGACTCGACATCTTCTGCAAGATGCTTCACGGGCAGATTAAGGCCAACGGCTGCATTCAGTAGCCTTGAGCCGTCCATGTGCACAGGAACATGATGACGCTGTGCTACTGCTCTCACCTAAAAAACGTAAACGTAAACGTCAAGTCCTTCACGAGCCTTACGGCCCATAGGGCGACGCTGATCTCCGTTTCCTAAGGCCCTCAGCCAGACACCAGTTTTTTACACTGCGAGACCATGGATACGGGGCCAGTGTATCGTGCGGTGTGCCTGTTTACGTCTCAGCGGTGAAGCTGGTACCAAATTATACTGCTTGGTGACAGAGGCACATGTGTGTGAAAAACTTCTCTAAGGTCGTTAACCGGCAGTGTCCTGGTGCGGAGTCGAACCTGCGCCCCTGAGTGACCTCAAGATTACAAGTCCGACACGTTACCGTTAGACTACCGAGCCACACTGCTCTCACCTACTGATGCAATACTACAACTGTAACAACAAACTAGTCTGCTAAGTCGCTTACAATATCATATAATGCAATATAAAGTGCACAACGTAATGCCAAAAGACTAATGTACAGTCAGCTTCGCTACTTCATAAAAAAACAAACACAACAAGAAATTTAAGCTAATGCTCACGAGAAATGCAAAAGCCTGTAGCAACTTCTGTTCGCCAATTGCCTTAGTCTATCTCCAGCCATTTCGTCGCAATTCACTCTTGAAGTGTTCGCCGCAGCTGAAGATCGCCATATGTCGTTTTTAAAAGTTTTTTACCATAACTTTGTCAAACGTGGTCCGTTTGGTACAAAATTTTGTACACATAGTGTCACAGACAACAAGAACATATGATTTTTACTTTTTTGTGTGAGCATATATTGTGGCTAAACCATACACTCTACGTCAGTACATACGATTTAGCCACAATATATGCACACACGAGCAGGTAGAGATCAGACAGTAACCAAATTTGCAGCATTTGTTCATGCTGTCTGTGGCACTATGTGTACAAAATTTTGTAGCAAACGGACCAGTAAAAAACAAAAAAAATACCGATGGACCTAAGTTCGGAAACCCGAGAACGGCCGCCGTCAGTCCTAATTTTAAGAGGTCTATGGCATGCACAGTACCCATTACACACGTGTGCAAAATCCATTTTTGTTTAACTATCGTTTAGTTCCAAAGTTAGTCCAGAAAAAAACCAGACCTTAAATGTGAACTTTCATAGTGTATTAAGTGAGTAGTGCTAAAAAAGAGAAATATTATAGCAAATTGTTGTTAAACCACTTGAACAAGCACTTGTTTACAAGGGGTACACAAACCTGCTTTGTGTGCAGGTTAATGCTTAACGACATGGCAAGTATTATACAAAGAATCAAAACAACCAAAACAAAGCAAAACTGCTCTTTCATGGCCACTGTCTCCTCCATACACGCCGGCGCTTCGTCAGGGCTTTGGTTAGACCATTACAGTCTGGGCCTGACCAAGCCCGGCACCTTTCTGAGGCTTTGGTCCTATGGCCACGAAAAAGCGTGCAGTCGCACACACGAGACATCCCTCGTGCTGCGAGCCTAGCTATATATAGCGCCACTTGCCGTATATGTACACCAGATGTCAGCCTACAAAATAATAGTGTTTCGTTCATTTGTCAAATTTAACTCATTCATCCCCACGTTTTGACAGTAAATCAAAAAATTAATTCAATCGCTAACGGCTTAAGTCCACCGAGCAAAAATTCAGTCATAGAGAAGTTGAGAGTTAGTAGATTAGCAGTCAGATTAGCTGATAAAACATACCTTTGACAAGAAGTCAAGAGGCACGATCTTGCCACCGCAATAGTTATGTGTATTCTCCACCACGATGAGTCCAGTCAAAGGCTGATGTGGATCGTCCAGCGGCCGAATGCTGCTTTCCAACTCAGCAATGTCAAACGTTCCATCAGGCAAATTCTTCAGCGGACGTGGATGGAGCCCGAAAAACTACAATTATCACCATAAATTGGACAGTTCCACTTTTGCCTGCCTTGCTTGCATCAGTTTTTAGATTTCATTCTTTTTGTTCTTCATTCTCGGCCATAAAAAAAATAATTATACTATGTATACAAAGAAAGCAAAGCTTGATGTCGTAACTTTTGACAGATGTACTACAGATTTCATAATTTTCGTCACAGTCACACTCAGCAACAGATTTGCATTTAGGCATGTAACGAACTTCATATTCACACTCGATGACATGCGAATATTGACCACTTTTTAGCTATTCGATATTCAACAAACAGTTGGGAACGTTTCTGGCGAATGCCAACATATTTCACTTTATTCAACTTGATTAAACTTTATCGAACTTTAGACAGAGGATACTGACTGAAGAAAACACTGAACACTCGGGATATTTCATTTTCTTAATCAAATTTGATTCATCGAACTATACATTAAACACTGACTTTTTTCTGACTAAAACACTAAAGAACTACTTTAAATGTTTCGCTTCATTCAAACACTGATAAAATTATCTTAAAACTGAATAAGTATTTGCATTCGCATTTGTTATTCGACGAACAGTTTGCATTCGACAAACGTGAATATTTTTCCACTTTGTCACATGCCTAATTTGCAATAAGGTTATGAAAAAAAATATCAGCACACCACAGATGCATTGTTATACTACATACTGGGAATTTATCACCATCTCAGTAAAACTACAGAATACAGATTTACAAAACAGTTTAGCAAAGCACTTAAGGTGCAGTGAAAGCTTACATAATTGCTGTACTGAAAATACAGGTCTATTCACTCTATCGAAAAATGTACCAGAAAAAATTTTGAATATCACTCATTTTCGATGAACTTGTGAATTTAAAGAACCTGACAAAAAACTGTTCAGATCTATGTGATATACAAGGTGCAGCAAAAAAGTAGCCCCAAAAGTTTTTCGCTGTAAAAGGTTTCATTAAATAAAACCGTAAATTTTTACATTAAAATTGCAAACAATTGCAGAAAAAACAGCGAAAAAATTTAAGGGGCTTTTTTGCTACAGCCTGTATATGATGTGTCCATTCAGCTTCAGTAAAAAGTTGATATCAAAAATGACTAATAAAAAGTTAAATACATGCATAACATCACTGAAAATCAAATATTTGAAAATGCTATATTCCAAAACTCAAAAGTTAACCATTTAATCAAAATAAGCATTTTATAACCAGGCAACCTATGACTGGTTTATTAATACTAAAGTCCAAAAAACTCAAAAGCATGCTTTCTTGCATTATTTAAATGAAATGAGCAGCAAGTTTGAGTGGTTTTGTATGTAACTGACCTGCGAAATGCCACCCTGCTCAAAGTGGAAAATGTGGGACTTGTCACCAAGAAGAACTTCGAGACCACGACTTGGACAATGACAGCCTACTGCTCAAAAAATTTCACAAAAAAACTGTTAAGATAGTATGTACTAATGATTACAACAACTTTACATTAATGGTAAAATTATACATACGAAAACATTTTACAATTAAATGTCAACTGGGGGGCCTTGTCTCCTTTACCCTCCCTTTCCTTTTCCTCTTTCGTCCCTCCCATCCCTATACCTCCCCTTTATACCCCCTTCCTACCCATTTCCTCCTCTTTTCCCCTCTCCTCTCATCCCTTAGAAGAAGGACCCCCTAAAATCTAGCTAGACGATCTGGGGGAGCATTGTGAGCTCCCCAGTATGGTCTGGAGTGGAGCCCCAACCGAAATCGAACTTGATGCAGTTTATCTTTAAAATGTGATCTGGTGGCAACAGTTTTAATTATTTTTCTGAGAACAAACTGACCAAATTAGCAAATTTAGTGCAGTTTAAACTTATGCTTATGTCTTGTCTGGAGGACTAATAGCCCTGAGCCCCCCTCTTGTCTATGCCACTGCAATTAACATTTTAAATAAAAATCAACAAGTAAATAGAACTAGCAATGTAAGTTTGGAAATATTCATCAGTACATGTCAGAGACATCACGGAAATAGACCCTAAAAATCATACATTTAGCACAATTATTTTTTTCACAAAAATTAAAGATCCTTAAAAGCATCCAGTTTCTTAGTTATTATCTCCTGTTAAAGTCTTCCATAGTCAAATGATTTTGCAGCCTACATACCAAATAGAGCTCTGACTTCATATCACACCTACTATACTCCACTAGATTTCAAAAAAGTTCTAGAGATCATTACTTTTAATCTTCATCATTATTACTTTATGCCTGTCAGATTAGCCTTTTTGATGTACGCTACATATTCAACGAGTTACTACATTTCAACCAATTCCATAATGTGTTGATTTTACCTTATATCTGGTCATGCTGGAACTTCAACCTTTTACTTTTTGACCTATAAACCTAAATTGTAGTTCATCTCTTACTTAGGATGAACCATGAACAAAAGTTTTGTCAAAATCTATCAACATGTGTCATAAATATTATAAAAACAAGATAATGTTCATACGAACCCAATAGACATTGTGAGTCGTGAGAACATTCAATTCATCATAAATGGTCCATCGTCACCACGCGTTTATCTGTCGGTCACATGATCATTCAACTCCCGGGGGTCGACTTCCTATCTGTGGTCCATAGTGACCACGGGTCCATCTGGCACCGTTACGGGGATATGGCGCCTCAAAGATAATGGGGTCACGAGTTTGACCTTTTCGTAGAATAGAAAGTAAAAGGAGGGAAAAGGGAAATGGAAAGGGAAAGGAAAAAATGGAAAGGGGAAGGGAAAGGGAAAGGAGAAGGGAAAGGGAGAAGGGTAAAGGAAAGGGGAAAGAGAAGGAAAAGAGGATGAGATAGGGAAAGGAAAAAGAGGAAAGGGAAAGGGGAAGGAAAAAGAAAAAAAGAGGAAAGGGCAAGGAAAAGGAGAAGTAAAAGGGGATGGAGAAGGGGAAGGGAAAGGGGAAGGAAAATGGAGAAGGGAAAAGGGAAAGAAAAGGGGAAGGGAAAAGGAAGGTGGAAAGAAGATAGCTTAAGAAATTTAGAACGCACGGATGCGAGCACGGACGCACGAACACAAAGGTGATTTTATACTCTGTCCAATGCTATGCATTGCATTGGACAGACAATAAAACGACAGACAGACGAATACAAATGTTCATGAATGGATGACATAAAATGCCTCCACCACAACAGATGCTGGCTGGTTTTTAGTTTGCAGTTCACAGTACCACAGTAATTACAAAGAAGCTACAGAATGTTCCTCATGCAATATTCAAGCCAGTAATCTTAATTCTCACATACCAGCAATTAGGTTTGCCATCGTTCCACTTGGTACAAAAAGACCAGCTTCCTTTCCAAACAAGTCCGCCATCTTCGCCTCAAGTTCTACAAGAACACAGCATATTATCAGAAAATTCATTCAGATCTTTTCACACCTAAACAACCACTGCAAAATTGTTCTAAGATTCACACAGTTCAAGCTTGATCTTGTACTGTATTGCATTTTACATAAAAAATCATTCAAAATAACAAATTTAAAGAAAAAGTCAATTACATTCGCACTTCACAGAGCTGCTCAACAGTGAATAAATCACTTACATTTACAGCTGTGAGCTATTAGTCAAAAAATACACTGTGTTCAGAAAAAAACACCCACATACTTTCTTTTATGTCTCCGTGAAAAATGTCAAGATTTCCACAAAATTTTCATGGAATGTTTAACAGGAACCAAGTATTCCATTAATGGGAAATTTTAACATTATTTGCCACCATAATGTCATGCTGATTTTGTATTTTCATGCTTGTAAATTATGGGTTTTACCATTGAAGACAAGACAATAGGATCAAGCAGTGGTGTACCCACTTTAGACTAAGAACTTGCGTTGAGGCCAAAGGTGGCCATTTTAAGCTCAAACTTCATATACTAGTTTAGAATGATTGTCTCCATAACTGTTTTAAATTTTGTGAAAAATCTATTAAGTATCCTTGCTTTTACACTAACTGTTCTGTAGGGGTGTTGCTAATTTTGGAACATGATACAGATGGCAGGTATTGGAAACAGCTCTGTACAAAATACACTGTGTCTCAAAAAAACATCCCAGACATTTTCGACTGTAACTTGAAAACCAATCATCAGATTTTGATAATTTTTGGTACAAATATTTTTGACACAACTTGCCATCAAGTGAGCATTCAGTTTCCCACCTCACCCAACGTTTGTTTCTGCACTACCTGTGGAAACACAACTAGCAAAATATCACATTTTTATCCAATGCGATATGATTGCTAAATTAACATAACGCATAAACACACATTTTGTTCAAATTTCTGACACTGTGGCTGACAATTCATCCAATTGTCCATTTTTCAATTGTCTGCAGTAAAACTGCTTGAAGTGTTGGCCCACTATGCGAACACAGGCAAGAGGACGCTTTCTCCATTCATTGACAGCAGTACCGATAATGTTCTGCTCCAGACCAATCCAGGGTCTAACAGTCACTTCTTTACTTCGCAAACATTCCTCAACTTTATCTGGTAGACAAACTGCTGCATGACAGTCAAACCTTGTGATAGACCGGCTGTTGGGGCCCACAGATCAAGATAGATGGAATTTATCGACGTTTTTCATTCATTATGCTTGGTCTGCTTTCTGCAGGTAGTGCAAAAGGAGTCGTTGCGTGCGGTGAAATCTAAAACACTTATTTAATAGCCAGTTATGTCAAGAATATTTTTGCCGAAAATTATTAAAATCTGCTAATCTTTCTTCAAGTTACGATTGATGAGATGTTTTTTTCTGGTTTTCTGTTTATTTCAACACATATTTCGCTTGATCTGCTTTCCTTAGGTAGTGTAAAAGCATACAATGAGTGAGGTGGGAAACTGAATGCTCGTTTGATGGCAAGTTGTGTCCGAAATATTCATACCAAAAATTATCAAAATCTGATAATTGGTTTTCAAGTTAGAGTCAAAAAAGTCAGGGATGTTTTTCCGAGACACAGTGTAGATACAAAGCAGCTCTAAAAGTAACACACATTTGCAATCTCTAAACAGTAATGGATACATAGAAATTTTTTTATCAATTCTAGCACAGTGGCGGCAGGTAAAAAGCGGATGTCACGGGATATGCAAATCTGCAGATGTTGCAATGGACACCGCAGCAGTTAAGCTGTAATTTATCAATTTGACCATCTCCTAACCCTATTCCTAATCCTAGCCCTAACCCTGACGCAACATTCACAGCTCCACTTTTTATCACTGTCTATTTCAGAATTTCAGACATGGGCGCATTGCACCCTTTACTGCCAGCTGTCACGGCAGTCATCAGTAACAGTTAGTAGAAGAGAAATGATGGCTGAGAATGTCCCAGAAAAATAGATTGCCGGATTTACATCTGATATCGCTTGGTAGGTGATTCCAGTTAACAACAGATCTTGGAATGAATGAGTATATAACTGGACTAAACCAGTATAACCTTTGGTCTAAGTTTTAATACAATGTTAATTCTATTTTCAGTTTGGTGAACTGATAAAAGCAATGCAAAATTTGCTACTTTCAGTTCGGGGAAAACGGATAACGACCGACGCGGCCGGGCCGCTGAGATCCTGCCGCCGTCACTGTTAGGCGCTGAACTGGTCTGATGTCACTGCAGCCACTGATACTTCGATAAGTCGATGGCCTGGCGAGACTAAAATGTAGGAGAAAGTTAATTAACTACCTAATAAAGCTGAAATAAACAAATTTAAGTTGCGCAGTAAGATTTTAGGTCCATGCTGTAAGTTCACGAGCAGACCATTATGGTCCAATTCCGCCATTGTGCAGCTGAAAGTAAACTAAAAAATTTTTAACCTCAGTATTTTAAAAAAATATGAATAAGAATTGTGGCGCTTAATCATCTTTTTCATTTCATCTTATATAAAGAAAGAACGTCGCCCTGCACAATAATTAGTCATGGTAGCTGTAGCCTCACTCTCCAGCTGCACAGATTTCATTTCAGCACCCAACGCTGGTAACGAGGAGTTTAGGCCTACTAGAACTCTGAATTAAAGGTCCTCCTAATATTTTTTTACTTTAGAATTAGTGAATCTATTCACCATCTTTAATGCAGTACTGGTGGCAGAGTGAAATAAACAGCATTGCGGCCGAACTGATTTTAATAGTCCAATTAGCTGCACTTCAGATCGCTGAACTGCTTTTAGTAAAGCACGGTGATACATTCAGATCGGCGATCTGAAAGACTGGCAAAATAAATACATTCAGATCGCCGATATGATAGTTTTAGGCAAAATTATATACATTCAGATCAGCGGTCTGAGCACTCAGATCAGCAAGATCTGTTAACTACAGACAACAAACTCACCTGCAGATCACTCACTTCAGATGTGCCATCGAATATTTAACATTCCTGCTGTCTCCTGTCCAAAGATGCCTCAGCTGGGGCCCTGCCTACTAACCATATACAGGGTGGGCCAAAAAAACCGGACCTGTTTGAGCGTTGATAACTCAGCAATTGTTAGTGGTAGAAAGACGTGTAATACGTCAAAAGTTTCAGAATGCTGTAAATAATAAACGACAAATTTGCATACTGAAGCATTTAAATATTCTTTGCCTAATTTGCATAAATATGCATAACCTTTAAATTCTGCCAAATCTGACTGTAACACATTGATTTAACGTGGATATTTGAGCTTTTGTAACTTAGCGGTGTTTATTGATGGAAAAGGCACGTAATATGTCAAAAGTTTCGAAATTGTGTACCGAAAAAGTGTACAACTTGGCTGTCTCAGCATTTAAATATTCTTTGCATGATTTACACAAATCTGCCCCACCCCTAAAATCATGCTAAATTGGCAGTAACACATGAATTTAAGTTGATTTTCATTCAACATACAGTGAAATATCAACAATCATTAACACATGCGTTGAATTTAGATGAAATTCGACATAGGCAGTTGCCCAGCTTTTGCATTCATAACCGTTATCAGTCGTTTTAGGCAGCTGATCGATCGCTGGAGTCAATGTGTTCAGGATCAGCTGAGCCCAGCATTCGATTAGCACACGTTTTAGCTGGTCAGTTACTGAAATTTTGTGACCATGCTATCTGTTGCAATGCCC
>Ga0209367_1002811_pt1 | contig 23278 bp, 6 predicted proteins | sample WorMetLIZISLAND2_FD_187412 | JGI IMG/M metagenome (GOLD analysis project Ga0209367, IMG submission 187412) | Marine gutless worms symbiont microbial communities from Max Planck institute for Marine Microbiology, Germany - Olavius geniculatus... ... | reverse complement strand
AAAATTACAACCACATTATAACACTTAGTCTGATTTAGTCATGAAATCAATGTTTAGAATTTGTGCTCGATATGTCCACCATTCTGCTGCACCACGGCGGCAAGACGACGACGCCATTCGCCGATGCACATTGTTGAAAGTTGAAACAATTGCCGAGCGTCATTTGAAATAGTAACTCGTATTCGCCAGGTGGCGCCACTGTTGCACATAATTAATTTCAATAACTTATGTTTTCGTGTTGAGAATGAAACGACCTTGATTTTTGCAAAAAATCGTTTAGATCTAAGCAGTATTTCTGAAGTTAGAAGCTATATGACAGAGTGGCCCCGTTTTTTTGGGCCACCCTGTAATGTTATAGGGCATTTTCAGGTAGGCGTCGTTTCGTAATAATTTACTGAGTTTATCATGGATAGCAACTTTGTCCACACCGAAGTTCGCAGTTATTTGAGATAAACAACAACATGTGAGCACTGAAAACTTTTTACAGGTATTGTTGTTATTGGTTGTTATAGTCTTAAATTTTATTACAATTTATAACACAAAATTTGAGCGAAACCCCGACCAAAGGGTTAGGCTATGGTTTGGCTGGGCAATCGTGAGTACTTAAAATAGAAAGCAGAATCAAAACTGAACCAAAGTTAAACTTTGGTCGTACTTACGTAGGCCTAAACCAGGAATCAAAAACTTGCCACCAAACTTTTATTCATATCTTTGCCAAATATTGAGTGATTTTAAGCATCTTTCGCTGGCGCAGTGTCCGGGAAATCTTACAGCAATTAATTGGTAAATATTTCGCAAAGACGTAGACAAGTCTGCTGGCATGTGTTTTCGACTTGCAATGTGGTGTGTCACTGTTGTCTAACGTGCTACTGTTGCCTGTGCTTTGTTATGCATTGCTGCTGCTGATGATGATGATGATGACGATGATGATGACGTTCACGCGTTGATGCTGCGTTCTGCAGACGTCGGTAAGTTATTGCTGGTGATGTATAGCAGATTAGCTGTAGCAAACGTTCAAGAATATTGTGCCGACGCTTCAAGAACAGCCACTATGATTATTATGACTGCTGACCACAGCACAGCTGGACGTGCAGTATTTAAGTTACGTCTTAAAATTCAGCAGGGAGAACATTTTATGCCTTGATTTTAAATATTTTTGTCAGAAAACCGTTTCTAATTGCGATGTGCTAGATATTCGGCTTTGGAAAACTTTGTGCACCAGATCTTCGACTTTTGAATTTGGAGTTCAGGGGGTTCCGTCCGCTTCTGACAGTACATCTTTCACTTTTCCAGTTTGTGACCACTGGCAGTATTACTTTGTAAATTAGCTACTTACATTGATCACAGATACAGACTAAGCAAACTTTTAGGCAGAGCTGGGCAGTAACAGAATTACATGTAATTCAATTACGTAATTCAATTACAAATTAAAATTGTAATTTGTAATTCAATTACATTTGGTTTTAATGTAAGTTGTAATTATTGGTAATTCAATTACATGGTCATGTGATTTGTAATTTCAAATTACATTACAGTTTTCAATTACATTTGAAAGTTTTAAGTGGTAACATCTATTAGTTTTATATTAAGCACCATGTCGTTCTTTCTTATTTACTTAACTACACTTTGCCATGTGTTTACTTTTTCAGTCATAACTGTTTTTTGCACAATTTGTTTTTGTAACTCGTGTAGACTAGCAGACCTTCCATTTCGCTAATCGTGGGATGAACTGTACTGCTGCTAGTTTGTTAAACCTATGAATGTATTTATTATTAATTTTGTAATATTAATTGGGAAACAAGATTAGCAATTGCATGTAATTTGTAATTGAAGTACCGGTAATTGAAATTACATGATTTGTAATTTGTAATTTGGTTTCTGATTCCAAAGTAATTTGTAATTTATAATTTCAATTAGGCCTACATTTATGTCAGTAATTTGTAAGTGAATTACATTTGAGCCAGTAATTTGCCCAGCTCTGCTTTTAGGTAAAGAGAGAGAAATGTGCTTGTAGTAACAATGTTCGACAGAAAAAAGACATCCAATTTCAAAATATAACGAATGAGAAAATATGTAGCAAAGATATACTGTCGAAGATAAGCCCGGGTTATGTTGATGCTGTAACTGTAGTTTAAAAGAAAAAATGACAAAGAGGAGCTGAAACCGATTGCTGAGAGTTTCCAAGCAGCGCTGCGACATCAGGCAAATGCGAAAAACCTCAGAAAGTTCGTGGAAGCATTCCTGAAGTAAGTTGTGTGCAACGTGCATTCCCTGTTGTCTCAAACCGCTTTAACGTAAATTTAACAGCGTTATTAACTCATTATGATTACTTACGTCGAACTATGATGTATCGTCATGTAATTTTTATTGTCTGTCACTCGGATAACTAGAAAAATGTTTTTAAAAATTTTGATTAAAGTTTGCACCATAGTTTAGAACTTTGGGTCCCAAAAGGAATAATTTTTAGGGGGAGTCACTCAAAATCTGATGACTCTTTTTTGCAATAATTTTACTCACATGCATTTTCATGGAATAGTAAAATTTGCAGAAGCAATTGCTAGATGGCAGAGCTGTAAGAAACAAGTATCTCAACGGACGTTTGTAATGTCTGAGTGCTTGTTGTTGATTTCATAATTTATTGCCATGGATGCGTAACTTTTTATAGGCCTAAGTGCTAAATTTTTTTCTGCATTCTAATTTTTGTGTGCTGTATGTGTTCTTGTAGGCGTTCAAATATGGTGGACACCATCAAGAAACTTGTGTAAGTTTTTTTTCTGATAAATGTTTTCAATGTTTTTAATTATCTACGGTTTTAGCAGTGTTAGGTTCTCTCTCTTGCTTAGTAGCCTATAAGTTGCGTAAACCAAAAACAGAATATTAGGCTTACAGTTAACACAACACTGGCAATACTTGCATTATGTACAGTATCTACGTAAATGTCAACTAACCACATAATGTCTTTACTGGTGTCTAAGATAGGCTAGTGCGCAAAATGAACATTATAACTGAACTGTGTGTCATATCGCCACAGGTTTTCACTTGGGGCTTTGCCTCCGACTCTCTGCGCCCCCCGCCGCCCCTAGTCGGGTGAGGAAGGGGATATCTTTCCCATTTTCATTTCGATGTCTGGCGTCTTCATTGCGGCGACTTTGCGGCTACAAAACCCTTTTCAGTCCATAGGCCTACATTCATTATTTTGTGGGCTAAAAATTTCTTGAAATGCCTGTCACGTCAGTGTGCGGTGTAATTGATTTTTCTTACAGATTTATTATGTAACCAGCACGACACTGCAGCCAGTCCGCTGAGACGTTGTGTAATTTCTCTGGTGCATTAACGCAGCAACTGATAGGCTCTAGTACATAGTGCTAGCAGTCGATTGTAGCATTTCGTCTACATCACAACCGCTCAGTATCAGATGACGTTCATTACAGCTTACTTCTCGGTTTATTGAGCTGGTTTTCATATCACCGTACGTGCAAAACGCGAGGATGGACACTTTGCATTTCGACTGCTGCATCGCTTGCACACTTATGCTTAAACTGAAGGAAAACGCGGGGGACCTAGAAGGGGAACTCTGATGTAGGCTTACGTGTCACTGTGCCAGTAACACCTTCTAACACTGTGCTTTGAACCCTTCTGTTAACATACTCTGTTATCATTTTCGTTAAAAAAATTGTCACCAGAAGCCAGATTTTATGGCCAAAATACACCAAATTCAATTTTGGCTGGGGCTCAATCCCCCCAGACCCATCTAGGAGAGCTTATGAAGTTCGCCCAGACACCCTAGTTGGCTGGGGAGGGGGACACCTTGGCTTTTCCCCTCAATGCCTTTATCGTCTCAATCTCGGCGCTTCGCTGAACTTGCTCGCTTGTTAGAGTTCCCCTACTTTTTTTCCACAATTTAAGCACTGCTTGTTTGTATACTTTTCTTTCTTGGTTTCTGTCGTTGACTGCTGTGTTGATAGATCGAGTAAGTGTTGTCGTGCATATATCTGTGTACGTAGCTGTCCAGTACTGCTGCTGACTGGCCAGCAATCAGTTTTCAACAACACAACCAAAGCTCTGCACCTTGCCATCCTCAAGGCCGTCGCTGACAGGACTAAGGTAGAGTTCATCGAAGTAGCCGGAGTTGCAAACGTCCTTGAAGAAAAGGTTAGTTATTTTCACTACAAACCAATTAAATTTGTTTCACTAGTTTTGGTCGATTTTTATCGTTCCTACATGTATTGCGTATTTTTATCTACAGTGATGCGTATTTTATTTGCTAAAGGACCACTTAATAAGCAGGTAATGTGGTAATAGTGCATTGGCTTGAAATGGAGTTGAATCTTTCTGTTGAGATGTTTTTGTTTACTGAAAACGTGTAGGCCTAATTGCAGAAACAAAATAAATTAACTGTTGGACTAGGCCCTATTTTGTATTATCAGCTGCAGATTACTTTACAGTTACTCGTTCGTTATTCACTGTAATCATTGGACCTTATTATGTTACTGTCATTGTTGTTGGTGATGTAAGAAATGGATTCTGTTTAATTGTTGCAGCCTGACAAGCTAGTCGAGTGTTTCCAGTATTTCCTGCAGGGCTTGGGACTCGGTGAGTTGCCTGCTGTACCTGTACTCATCTAGATTTCATCTAGATTTCATGACAACTGTGCATAACAACAGTGATAAATGAGTTTACTTTATCTAGTTACAGCAGAGCGCCAGAGACGTCTTTGTTTGTCATTGTACAGCAAGCACATTATATGCACAGTTTGCTCGTAACATATAGGAACTAAGCTATGAACGTTGCTACAATTTAAAATTTGGGATTTTGAGCCACATTTTTTGGACGAAAATTTTTCTGACAGACTAAAATATTTAAGGGGCACTTGCCCCATCCCCTGCCACGACGCCACTGCATGCATGGACGGAAAGTGTAAACCGAGCTGGCGCAGTGCATTGCAGTAGTCAAGCTTAAACGACATGGTGATTGGTCACTAGTTCAATGGGGCACTACACTGTGTAGGCCTACCAAAAAAGCATCCCCAACATTTTTGACTGTATGTTGAACATCAGTTATCAAATTTGGATAATTGTTGGTACGAATATTCCCAACACGACTTGCTATCAAGTGACCGTTTAGTATCCCACCTCACCCAATCTGTGCTTCTGCACTACCTAGGGAGAGCAGATTAAGCAAAATATGTGTTAAAATAAGCAGAAACCTGGAAAAATGGCATCCCCAGTATTATCGGTCGTAACTTGAATAAAGATTAGCAGATTTTGATAATTTTTGACATAAATATTTTTGACACAACTGGCTATTAAATAAATGTTTTGGTTTTCACCTCACTCAACACCTGCTTTTGCACTAGGCTACCTAAACAGACCAAGCATAATACGTGTTGAAATGAATGAAAAACGTCTATAAATTCCATTTGTCTTAATCTGTTGGCCCCAACAACCAGTCAGTTACAAAATTTGACTGTCATGCAGCAGTGGGTCTAGTCTACAAGATGAAGTTTAGGAATGTTTGTGAAGTCAAGAAGCAACTGGTATAGCCTGGATTGGTCTGGAGCAGAACATTATCTATACTGCTGTCAATGAATGGAGAAAGCATCTCTTTGCCTGTGTTCGCATAGTGTGGCAAAACTTCAAGCAATTTTGCTGCAGGCAGTTGAAAAATGGACAACTGGATGAAATGTCAGCCAAAGTGTCAGAAATGTAAACAAAATGTGTTTCTACGCATTATCTTAATTAAGCAATCATATCGCATTGGATAAAAAAAGTGATATTTCGCTGGTTGTTTTCCCAGGTAGTGCAGAAACAAACGTTGGGTGAGGTGGGAAACTGAATGGTCATTTTATGGCAAGTTGTATCAGGAATATTTGTACCGAAAACTATCAAAATCTGATAATTGGTTTTCAAGTTACAGTCAAAAATGTTGGGGATGCTTTTTTGGGACACAGTGTAGTCCGAAATTGGCTATAATTCGGTCCGCCAAAGACAACGATGGAATTTACCCCATTGCTAACTCTGTCACATAGCCTAACCATATCCCTGTCCATAACGCTTGCACTGTTCAAACCCGTGCCTCTTCAGACTAGTGAACTGTCCCCAAGGTACATGTGCGTAAATTATTCTGTATTGTTTCTGCTGTTGCAGTGTCGTCGGTGCCGATGCTGAACGTGTCGCAGCCGGTGCGCGGTCGATCCATGTCCATGCAGGAGTACGACATGCCAATGCGCCAACGCCTGCTCAGCGCTCAGTTCCCTCTGCAGCGCTACAGTCCGCCAAGCCCCTACCATGAGGCGGCTCTCGGCAAGTCCGCCAGCACCCACGAGCCCCATCTGCTGCAGACCTGCACCATCGCCGAATGAATGAATGAACATCTGCACCGTGTGCAGTGATCATCCCAACACAGACTTCAGTGACTGGTCACTAGTCCGAATTTGGTCAGGTGTCAGGGATCCACCATAGTCAGGAGCCATCATAACTAAGGGCTGCAGTAGCCAAGGTCCGACAAAGCCAAAGATGCAATTTATCCCTATTTCTAACCCTATCACTAACCCCTAACCCTAACCATACCCTTAACCCCTCACCCTATTCCAACTGATGCCCGTTCAGACTAGTGAACTGTCCCAGCCTTGACTCGATTGTCTGACTCAGTCCGGCTTAGACATTGAATGACGATGACGGTGATGCTGTACTTGTCAGTTTGGTACTTTGCAGCAAAGATGTACAGTGTGGTGCATGAAAAAGTGGAATGCGCATGCTTTAAGTAGACGTTTATTAAGTCGATCACATGGTTTCAGAAATAATTAGCTTCATTTATTGCAGTGAACTGCTGTCACTCAGGCTTAACACCTTCCGATTAGTGTGTATGTTCTGTTACATTAGCTTTCCACATGTGGATGATGTAGGCCTATATGGTAAAACTGAGTAAAAACGATGTTCCACCTGGTTTTGCATCACCCTGTATACTGCCACTGCTGGTCTGAACTTTGAAGTACCATACATGCCAGTGAAGGTTAAGGAGAAACACTGAATGTCTCATCACTGGTAGCACCATACAAGAATTTTGAGCTAATGCTTACGAGATGCGCGAAAGCCTATAGCAGTTCCTGTTCGCAAATTGTCAGCCTATCTCCAGCCATTTCATCGCAGTTCATTCTTAGTGTGCGCTGCAGCCGAAGATGGCAAAAATCAATAAAAACTAGAGCTGTCAAATTAATGCATTAATTAACGTGTTAATGCGTTAATAAATTAACGCACATGTGTAAATTTAGGTTAATTTACTAAATTCCATGAAGCAAAAGTTCCAATGTTCGGAAAAACTGCCGTTATTTGATAATCGAATGAATTCAAGTAACTAAACTGTAGTTGCTGTTCCATCACTACTTTAAATAAATAATTATATCAACAACAAACTAATAGATTTTTGTGCTAGCTAAGACGGCAGTTATTGTTGATAATACGTTTAAAATGTGTTTCTAACTTTCTGCATTCTACAGGCTGGGTCCCCGAACGTCATGGGGCCCAGGGTAACTTACACCTTACTCTCCCTCTCGATGGGACTGGGTGCGTTAATAATGCGTTAATTAATGTGTTAAAAAATTAACGCAGTGCAATAATGCATTGAAAAAATTAATGCTTTAACAGCTCTAATAAAAACCCCTTATTCTGGAAGTTTATCAGGGTCTTTCAAAGTCACTGATGTTGATAAGACTGAAAAACTCGTCACTAGTGCTTGTTGTGATAGGCCGCATGCCCATGCCTATCTGCAACCATTTTCACAAAAGACTGGCCAACAACGGTAAAATAATGACTTTTACGGGGTTACCGTTTTTTGATGCCCTCGTGCACAAGTTTCCTTGAACCTAGAAAATCGAGACTTGGACCATCGAAATCTATGTTCAATGCTGAAAATTTCATATACAGCTTCTCCCTGTCTATCTCAATGTATTTCAGCGCAATTCGCTCTTGAAATGTCTCAGCCGAAAATCGCCAAAAAATCCATAAAAGCCCCTATTTTGGCGTTCAAGGTCATCCAAGGTCATTAAATTCGGTGGCAATCGAGAACCAGTGTACGACTTTCTATTAGTGATTAATAGTAAACTAGGCCCTATCTCTCACCGTTATTGAGATACAGTGACTTATTGGCTAAAATTCACAAATTTTTCCTACCCCCTCTCATTTAGCGCCCTTGTTCAGGATGACCCCTTCCGAAATTATGGAAAACTTATACGGTTCCTGAAACTAGAGTCTTCCACGCAGCCGACGGTGAAGATTTGGTGATCCTAGATTGCACCGTTTTTGACTGATCCACTCGTGTGACGGACAGACGAACGGACAGAATTGTGCTAAGACGTGCTAAAGCAGAGTAGCTGCTTTTGTGCGTAAAAATGATTAGCTGTCATTTGATGACGGTTTCTTAGAATGATTAACTTATTTGTATTCCTAGTTTCTTACTTGCCCCAAATAGGATATAGATTTGGTGAGTTCCTCACCAACACTGTGCACTAGGCCTAGACAAGTTTATTAATGGTTTAGGCCTACCGATACTACAAGTCACGAAGATAAATATTGACAGATTTTATTCACTTATACACCAGGTGGAAAATTTGCAATTAAGTGATTTGCTAAGTCTACAGTAATAGCTTGAGCTAATGACATCAGGTACATTCATTATGCCTGTATAATGACGGCGCTGCTGAGCTGTAAAGTTTAACATTAAGCACTGCACTGTAGGCCTATCCATTCATCTATCCCAAGTTGGCTCCCAGCACCTAAGAACAAGTCATATATCAGTCCAGGGTTTGATATGGGAAAAATGGGTACGGTAGTTTTCCCTTCCTCCCTTTCTTTTCCAGTCCCCTACCCTCCCTCCTTTCCTTTAGAAATAGGACCCAGCAGGGTCTGGGGCACAGCCCTAGCTGAAATCAAATTTTGTGCATTTTCACCTTAAAATATGACACCTGGTGGCAACAATTTTAACTATTTTCCTGAGAATCAACTACAACATTAAGTGTAGTTTAAGGAATAAAGGCAAATCGGAACCAAAATGGTTGGTAAATGAACAAACTAGCACTAATTTGGTCACTGATAGATGCAAGCGTCAGCCAGTATGCTTTCCATGTGGCCAAGGAAGTTCCAGTATGCCACACTGGTCCATGATGTCCCACTTCAAGCCCTGTATCAGTCACACGTGAAGGTCAGAAAGTTAACATACTGCAGTCTATCTGTGTGTTTTCACCAGGTCCCATATTATTACCGAGTGGTCGATTTCGTGTACAGGTTCAGCATAAGTAAGAATAGTATTGTTGCTTGAAAATGTACCAGTCAAAGTCATGATGCCCTGACTCCACTTTCTGGTGCAGTATCCGAAAAACTGTCAAACTTAGGCAATTATACCAACAGCCCAGTATTCCATATTTCTGACATTACCCATATCCTGACCCCATCCATATTCTGAAGGTTTAGTAAGCCACTCACGATCATCGCATGTGCATATTATATACGATACCAATTTAAGGAACAAGGAACTTTGATTTATATGCGGCTATAAATGCTGTATATAATTCTGCATACATTGGCTGCAATTGGTTTGTGGCAATGCATATTGTGACAGCTGTGGTTCAGGCCAATACTAGTTAGGTGTTACCATTGCACTAAGTTAACTGCCACTGCACGTTTTTGTTATTTTGCTGTTGTTGAACTTGATTGGTACCAAAAGCATACCCGTGTTCTTTTATTCACTGGTGGATTGCATCTGTAAAAAACAGGCAGGATTCCCAACACACATTTAGGGCCTAAAATGCCAAATAAGCCAAATTTGGCATTCTAAAGGCACTTGACAGTGAAAATTTTAGTTTTCCAATATGGCAGTTTTTACCATTTTCTTTGACTTTGGCATTTTATTTTCAGTTTTGCTGCGATGCTCATTTTTTACACCAATTTGGCATTAATTCAGCTTGCATTCAGAATAGAACATAAACGTTTTGTCCATCAGAATAGCATAAAAAGGCCTACAACACTTAAAAACTTTGTAACTATAACTTGTTGAGTCCTTTAAATTATCTGTTATATTTAAACTTTTCACTGTGCACAAAAAGCAGGTACAATTGTGCGAATGTAAATACATCATTTTTAGCACAGCAGATTTCACTGCATATGACAAATGTTGTTAAAAATTTGGCATTTTGGCAGTATAATCCATTAAGCTAGGCATTTTTCAGCCAGAAAAAGAGTTTACAAGTGCATTCCACCGGTAAATAAAACAACCTGAAGATAGCGTTTCTTACATTGTCGTGTCTTATACAGCCTACTGAGCACTGACTGACAGTGGCATGCTGTTGTCTTGCTGCCGGTTTTTTATCCTTGATGTTCAGCGTAGATACATTCATCGTTGCATGGTGATATCGTGCAGAACCGTAGCTGTGTATTATTAAGCCGCTTCTCCGTGTTTAGTTGTAAAGAATGCGGATACGCCGTTGACTGTGCTGTCTGCTACAGTTGTTTGTCTATAAACTTTCTATGCAGTGCACAAAAGTCCTTGTCTTACACATGCAGACTACTTTGTCACAAAAAAGATTATTATTTCAATTTAAAGTAAGATCGTACACGAGGCACAGATTAAAATAAAAATGAAAAAAAACCTGTAAATAAACCCACTATGCAGTATTTGATGTACTTCACCAGTCTGTAACACAATGGCATTCCTGCATCCAATTATTTCAGCGAGAAACAAATTACTGTCGCTGTGCATATAGTGACCAGCTCATCATAAATCATAACATGAAAGTCATCTAATAATGTGAAGCTATATTATACTGAAATTGCCATAAAATAAACTACTACTGCTTACTCAGTACTGGCAGAAGCATCCTTTTCCAAGACTGTAACTTGCTATAGTGCTAGCAAATCGACAAAAATGTAATTATGCTGCAAACACAGAGTATATTTAGATGCACAGCTCAGAAAAAAAACACAAACTGTTAAATATACAGTGCACACAGTGCACTTGACGTATTTCATCTGTGCACTTTTTTCAATTCGGCAAACAGACAACCGCATCAGATATTTTTAACAACAAAGCGCGGTGACTCAGTTCTGCGATCGAGGTCAGTCTTGGTCATAGGATGCTGTGGCCGCAAGGATTTGTCGTTTCTAGCATACGCCCTCTTAGCATCCTTCAGCTCAGCCATAAGTTTGACAGCATGTTCCTGACAGCAGCACACAGCAACAACTACTTGTCATTAACTACAAGGCTACAGTACTGTACACTTGAAAAAGTTAGAATTTATACGGTGAAGAAGTACAAAAGTTTCTAATGCACTGTGGCCATCAGAGTTAGCAAAGATAAAACAGGAAACTTCATATATAGTGCCTTAAAGTGTCAACAGAGAGAGTTGGATCCCTCAGATAGTCAGGCAATGTATTCCAGTCACTGGCTGAGACACCGAAAAACAGCAGGCACCATAGGCTGAACAGTTCATTATTGGAACAGCCAACTCTGTATTGCTGGAACACACAGCTCACTCAGGTACAGGAGGCATCAATCCAATTAGGCAGGAAAAAACAGTCACTGCAATATGTAACTGGATACGTTCAGAGAGCACGCAGCATACATTTGATAGTCTTATTCCACAGTCACGCTCATACTGTTTATCTCTGGCACTATATCTGCAGTGTTACACGTTCAATCAACCAATGGCATCTTATCACCAAAATATGAAAATAAAACTATGACATACAGTTTTCAAATAATGCATGTGAACATATTTAAGTGCCCGGTACATTCAGTACAGAGTTATAAAACACAGCATCAAATTGTCACTAACAGACATTTGTTAATAACTTTTTGTGCAATTTTGCACATGTATAATGAATGGGGCAGAAAATGAGACGACATCACTCACTGCTAATTCCTTCTGTTTCTGTCGACGTTTAACCTCTCGTGGCCACAGTGGAGCTGGCTGACCATCTGCACAGCGTTTTCATCATCATCATCATCATCGTTTATATAAAAAAAACAAATAATGTGCAACAATACATGTTACAAGTTACATTTATGAAGATCAATATTATGACACATCATTTTAGTTCTGACTGCATATAACTCAAACAGTCAATCAACAAATCATAGATTTGTTACTTCAGCCTAGTGAATGCAGTGAATAGAGAAGATAATGTTATCACTTCTGCATGTCTGTCTTGTCTGTCTGTCTCTTTGCAGTGGTGTGACGTCATAATAACAATGACATTATTACATCACCAGCAGATTGGGTACTGTCTGTGATATCACCAACAGCAATGATGGCAGTAATTATAGCTATATTATGCACTGGTGAAAAGAGCAATTTTAGTTAATTATTTTGACTAACAATTTCACAGAAAAGCATTTAAATTACTATTTTAGAAAAATTCACTTGGCGGAGATGCACTCTTACGAGCAGCTTCTAGCTACTACAGTGTGATAAGAACCAACTGTTGGTGATTATAAAGTCTCCTCAGTTACACATCTTCACTAAAAACAAATGTTATTTGTGTAACCAATGGACAAAAATGCCAATATTCAATAATTTTAAAATATCCAAGCACTTACCAGCATATGACCAGTCAGGGATTTCTTGCAATGGTCCATATTCATTTCCAAACTTGCCAAGCCCCTGTCTGCATTTCACAAACCAGCAGAAACGATAACCAAATAACAGCTGTGTAAGCCAAGATGTTTCTTTAGTCAATAACACATCAAAAATCTGAAACAGCTACTATACTTTCTATAATTCAAGTATTGTTGTCCTTAAAATAAACAAAATTTGGCATATTTGTTACAAATCCACAAACAAATGGCATAGTGCAGTAAAAAGTTGACAACCACTTGCACTGATAATATACACCAGTAAATAAAATAACCCAAGGATAGTGTTTCTTACACTGTTGTGTCTTATACAATCACAGAGCACTGACTGACAACAGCAAATTGTTGTATTGCTGCCAGTTATTTTTATCTTTGATTTCAAATTTTCCAGTTTGTTATGAAGTTTTCCTGCAGCGTTCTGAGTGCTTATATCAACTATGCACAACATTCAACATAATTCTGATACTACCGTAACGTATAAATGTGTTTTGATTGACTGACTAATTGACTGGCAGGTGTACACAACATTTACCAACAGTAAGAGCCTGGCATATTTTTTTCACAACTCAGAGCAAAAAAGTACCCGGTACTTCAGTAGCAAATACAAATAAAACATACTGCAGCCGCCATTTGCGTCCTGCAGCACACGATGAAGTGGTCGATAATGAACATGCTGGAAGATTCAATCGACAAACAGAAGTAACTAAAAACATATTAAAAACACATATTTCACCGTACAAATGCAATCAAGAAACGTCATGGCCTGTAAAACTAATACAAGTAATCGTTATGATAAAACCGATTTTCTGAATCATTTGCAAGGATGAAAATAAATATCATCGACTTACTATAGCAGAAAATTAGTCTTAACTTATAGCATTCAGCAGTTGGGACAGTCAGTAGTTATACCTACAATGGACTTTTTGTGCCATCACTGAACTATTCATACTATTTGTTCAATAGACTATTCATACCATCACTAGACTTTTTGTACCTTTTCTCTACCATGTACAGTATATAAAATTTCCAGTAAGGCAGGCAAAGGTCACGGATATACTGTTTAATGCTACGGTCGACAGTTGTTAATTCACATTAATTAAATTAAATTATTAAAAACAGGCCATATAGCCCTCTCTTAACGAATTGTTGCTGCCACTGTAATGCAATTGTAGTGAGATAATTTTATTCTGAAGAAAATGTGAAATTGAGGACAGTACAAATATGCCTAATCTTTAATCTATGATTAATCTTTTTTTCAGTTTCCACTGACTTTTCTCTGACTTTTTTATTCTCCCTGACGACTTTGGAATTTTGTGACTTTTCCAGGTTTTACCGGGCGAATGTTCACTCTAATAATGGTACAAATAGTCCACCAATAGTACGAATAGTCCATGGCAAAAAAATCTACTCACCCTAAACAAAATTTCGTCCCATAACACTGTCACCTTCTGCAGGGCTCGGTGTTATTTTCTGTCCACGGCGGATGGAAAAGTAAGCAAACGTGAGGCTATTTTCCATCCACCACATGCGGATGGAAATCTGTGTGCTCCAAGTGCTATTTTACGTCTGTGGCGGATGGAAAAATAAGTAAACATGAGGCTATTTGCCGTCCGCTACTGGCAGAAAAGAAGAGCATGCGGATGCTATTTTCCATCCGTGCAGACGGAAATCTATGTGCTCAGAGCAAGCCTGAGGCTATTTTCCGTCCGCCACTAACTAAAAAGTAGACTATATGACGTTATTTTCCCTCCACCATGGACATATGAAGATTGTGACTGACAGAAAATGACCGCTTAATTTTTTGGTATAATATACAGCCTTACGCATGCATATAAGTAATGTGATGTTATGTATGAGACTATATACTAAAAAGTCTGTACCGAATGGCGTTTTGATTATATTAAACAATTCATGTTGTGTTGGATTTTTTAGTGTACTACATTGCATTGCTGGATGTAAATAAACCATGTCTGTGAAGTTAGCTTTGCTGTAGCGTCCATAAGACGTTTGATGCTGTCAGCGTTAATGGCAGCAAGCAGCATGTGAGTAGAGCAAAAAAATAACAGAAATTGCAAATAATAAACACGATTAAGCACCGATAGTCAATGACAAAGAATGAGACAAAAACATTTATACAGTTACAACAATACAATAAGGCTGTGTATTATACCAAGAAATTATGTAGTGTTGTTACGGTTATCGAAATCGGCACTGGAACAGCGGTTTTTTAGCAATATTGAACCCTATCAAAACTGCAGTTTTGTGTTCTCTATTGATGGTTGCGGTTTTTCGATTTCCAAATGGCGCAGCTCTAGCGTCTTGATTGCCGTGAACGTTAAACTGCATTCCGCGGCGAAACGTCTGCTTCTCCGGCTGCCAGCGTTATCGCCCAGATCAAACTGAGATCGCCTGTGGCGCTGCGTCTAGTATATGAGAGGGAGGGAGAGGCTTAGCACGATTGAATGAAGGAGTGTAGGAAAGCAGTCAAGCGTCCGTGAGTTACTAATTAACGTCAGACAGTGAAGTGGCGTTTTACAGCCGCAGAGTTGCTGGTGATGTGGGAAAGACAGCGTAACCGGTTACGTAATATTTATTGCAACAAAAATTATATGACGGTGGCAGTGAGTGCAGTTAAGCCAGCGTCACACGAACCGCTTTAAGCGAGCCCACACATGCGGCTTGTGTATCTCTGGCTTTATGTAGTCACTGGTGCTGTTGTAAAAGTCCTGTCTACTGGCCTGCAGCAGGAATGCATGAGCAGAGTTAATTACTAATAGGTGTAAGTAGAGTTTACTTGTTTTTATGCCTAATCGACCAGCGACCATGTGCGTGTGTTTCTGCATGTGTTGTTTGATCTCCCTTTCTGTCTGCCTACCTCTGTCTGGTCGACAAACGGAGAAGGCTTAGCTCATGCGTCCTGAGAAGTAATAATGCAAGTTTGCCTCAGCCTCATGCTACGCTGTCCACCTGTCCAGTCACGTCAGTCAAATCAACCGACCATGGCAAACTGGCAAACGTGAAACCATAACAGTGTATCTGCAGCAGTGCCTCCACTCCCACGAATTAATCATTAGCGGGCACTGGGCACCGTGGAACTGTCCTTGTCTGCTGTCTCCTTCTCTCTCCCTCCCCTCTCCTCATCAGGAATGCGCTGTCGCTCGACCACCCATGTAGTTTGCGTTTAGTGGCGGGCGTGCGCGTTATCACTAGACGTCTGCAACTGGTTTTTGTGCTGGTCAAAAAACCAAAACCGACCGAAACCGCGGGTTTTTCAACAAAACCCAACTGAAACCGACCGATCTCGGCCAATGTGAAACCGTAACAACACTAAAATTATGTGTCATTTTCCATCAGTCAAAATCTTCAGACGTCCATAGTGGATGGAAAATAACGTCATATAGTCTCCTTTTAGTTAGTGGCGGACGGAAAATAGCCTCACGTTTGCTTAGTCTTCCGTTCCTGGGGACGGAAAATAGCGCTTGGAGCACACAGATTTCCGTCCGCACGGACGGAAAATAGCGTCTGCATGCTTTTTTTCCGTCCGTAGCCGACGGAAAATAGCCTCACATTTGCTTACTTTTCCGTCCATCGCGGACGAAAAATAACATCGATGTTCTGCAGGTTGCAACAGCTTGACCTTGGCTGAGTGGGAAATAAAACTGGCAGACAAGGTACTCTGTTTATCAACGATACCTTTATAAAGTAACAAATAAGCTGATATTTAGTTTACCCCGCAATATATCGACGGGTTTAACTATTTTAACACATTTCCACCACATCGCAATTTCGTAAACAACTTCACCGGAAACGGAGCATTAACATATCCTTATAGCAGAAACTGAGCCAGAGAGTTAGAAACTGAATTACTATTGACTTGTAATAAATAAGCAAAATTTACCACGCGACGTTAGCATGGTTAGATCTTCTGATCATAAACGTTAGTGAATTACCGTACGCAAGAGCGATTCGAGACTCGTGAAATATAACTACAAAGCCACGTCTACATAATTACAGCTATCGACAACATCAGTTTTTTTTTCATTTAGGGATTCATCCTCACTGCTTTAATCAAAAGTTATTAGTTGTTACTAAAACCTGCAGTCTTTGTTAAGAATGTAATTGCTCATATATCATTTCATACCCAACAGCTGTCTCAACAAGATTGACAATATAACCTCATCCACATGTGATCATAAACAATTTCCATACGTTTGCTTTTCAGCCCGACCACTTAACTCCACACTAACCTTAGAGCTAAGATCAACGGTTTGTCCTATGGCACGGGTGTGTCCGTCTGTCCGTTAGAAAGTCGCATAATAGTTGTGCAGTGGTTTGGCCGCAATTTTCAATGCAAAATTTCGACCTACTAGTCGCTAAATCTGAGAAATGGTAGGCCCACCCTAGCGACAGCTGAGCTTCTTGCAGTGGCTGCTATCCCTATATCTGGTGGGCGCAGCTTGCGCCCAGTGAAAAATAGAAAGGGAGATCTGATAAGGTTGCAGATCAAAACTCCCCCTATTTTTACTCCCCATTTTCACTGGGCAAACTACACCGTTAACGAAACTCCCGCTATTTTTCATTGCTTGTATAAAATAGGAAAAGGGGAAGTTTTGTTAAGGGTGTAGATCATGCCCATGCTCATACCATGCTACAATTTCGGAATTCAACAGGCGATAACATCGCCCCAAAACCATTTTTGCTGTTTTCGAGTTTCGACTCATATTGCCCTTACATAGCTTTGTAAACTGTTGAAGTTTTTGGCTCTGATTGTAACTATAGTTTATTAATGCATTAATTAATTAATTATTAATTAATTAATGTTTGACCATGCAATATCAATCATAAGTAAACAATTACACAAGACCCATAATGCAGCCCATTAAGATGGCCATACAGTAAACTATTGCTATTACTGGCAAGATGACTATTTTCCAATATTTTGCTGTACACTTAATACTACTGGAGACCGCCACAGACATAATTATACGCTAAACAAGCAGTGCAAATTGCAAACATCTGATAATTAGACAATACACGGCATTTCATTTAAAAAGGCACCTTTTTTGTTTCTTTTATAACTCAGTCGAATGGCAATCGATTTACATGGAATTTTTACCGGCTATAGCTGAAGAAATATTAATAATATTAAATATTAATTCAGAATATTTTAACAAAATGTGGTTGTTAATTCAATATTCTGTGCGAGTCATTATGTAATGCTGACGTCATAATGTGTCATGAGTACAAGCTTGCTCGTCTCAGCTGATGCTGTCAGCTGATACCCTGCTTGTTCACTGATAAAAATGTTAATCGTATCAGCAATTGGCAACATGGGGGCATGAAATCAGGCATCTTGTGATCAAAAAACTCAACCATTACGCAAGTGGTGTGTGCTGGTGCACTGTCTTGCTGAAAGGTGAAAAAGTCAGGCTATCCCCACAATTGTGTAAAAAGTGATCATTTTCAGCGTTTTGTGGCTGCAATGGAAAAACTTCAACAGTTTGTCATCAGTAAACTAGAAAAAGTTTACTGTCGAAGCAGGGAAGCTATATTTAGCAACTGTCAGCACTGACTGCGACAAGCTAGTTTGTACTCACGGCACATTGACGTCAACATCTCATCACGACTAGCAAAGTATGTTTAATCAGCAGCCGCACTTTGTTCAAATATTCTGAATTAGTATTTCTTCAGCTACAACTAATGATAATTTCGTGTAAATTGGTCATCATTTAAGTGAATTATGAAAGAAAGAACAAGGGTGCCATTTTTATGAAACACCGAGTATATGCATCAGAAAAGCACGCAGTTCAGTTACTTCAAATGTATGTCCAGAAAAAAGTAAACCCCTAGACATTGTACGATAGAAATGTCAAATCTGAACGAATTTGAATAGTTTTGTACATCTAATCCCCAATATATTGCTTAAACAACCATCAAATTTTGTTGAAAATATTACTTCTTAGCGGTGTTATTAATTGTTGAATACTGATAACAAAATATCTCAGTTACCAATACAGCATTACATAAGTAAACCCCAGGTGCATTTGCATAACTCCAACAAACAACATCTGAATATTGAAAATTTTTTACGTCAACAATGCATCATCTATTGCCAATCTAAATGCCAAACGTCAGTTAAAATGCCAACGCAAAAAACAGTTACAGCAGCTTTTGTGAGATCACCCCCAAAACATGAAGTGTCAGTATTAAAACAAACAGACATGTTGACTAAGCCTAACTCTCAAACTGTACGAGTACCGTATGTTGGTGCTGCAAACACACCTAAAGTTTTTAGAATCATACCCTTTGTCTCAACAGTTTAACTAAAACATGGTCTCTGCATAAAACACCATTTTGTTACTGTTTACGTTGATTTCATCAATAAGCCTCACTTCCGATCAAGCGATATAGTAGGCCTATCTAATGCCATATTGGTAACAGAGATATTTTGTTACTGATATTCAACAATTAATAACTCCACTAAGAAATAATTTTTTAAACACAATTTAATGATCACTTTATCGATTTATTGCCTATTAGATTTGTTCAGATTTGACATTTCTATTGCAGAATGTCTAGGGGTTTACTTTTTTTCTAGACACAGTGTACATAACAAATGACTAAAGCAATTCCATAAGCCAAAATAAGCCACACATTTACAGACTGAAAGAGAATAAAAGCATAGCAAGGATTCAGTCACTCGTTAGTTTATCTAACTGCACTTGATATAAAGTCGGACATTCAAGTACCAAGAATTTTGGAGAGCGCAGCTTCAGCACAGCAGCTCAAAAAAATCTGCTACTGCACATGTGCACAACACTTTCAAGCAAAAGCATAAATGTTCTGTATTGTGAATTTTATCAGTTACATTACCTTACATTAGGGTGATAAGGAATGCAGAGAAAGAACCATTTTTATTGCAGCCGTATGCAGCAACGTTTTAGCAACAGCAATAAAACTATCGACACGATTGTGTAGCCGGAGCTGAAAATCTAACTGTCTGATGTTCACGTATTTCCCACTGATCATGGCCTTCCCTGATCACACAGCAAACAACAACTACAAGTAAAACAACAACAACAACTACTACTACTACTGCTGCACTGACATTACTACTACTACCCTCTGGTGTTCTTATGTCAACAGATGCAGTGCCGTTTAACCACTATGAGACATTGCTAGTTAATTTTTCACACAGTATAAAATAATGGTGTACGTTCATTTCCACAACTATATGCCATACAGATCACACAGAAGCTGAAACACTGAAGATCATCATTATTAGTACGACTAAGTAAGTACATAAACGAATAAATATTTGAAAGCCAGCTGGGTTGGCTTAAACAGTCCCACTTTACCGAAGTTAACATTGCCAAAGACTTCTGATCGATGACTATCACCAGTGACATTGTGCGTTAAAAAAATAAGCAGGGCAAAAATTACAATTTTCAGAGAGACAGCACGATGCAAATTTCCGACCAAATTCTGACAGACAATAGCAAATTTCTGACAAAAAAGATTATGAGTGCTTAAAATTTAATTTTCCCCTAAATTCCCCCCCATGGTTTTTTTTCAACCCCATGCTTGCATTTCTGGAAAAAATGTCCTGACAAAAATAACTTTCAGACAAATTTCCAACAGCCCAAAATTGAGGGGTGGGGCAATTACCACCTTCCCCTGGCCACGACACCACTGACTATGACAGACCTGAAGCATCGCTGGCAGTAGAGGTCGCCATCGCAGCCCTTGCAGCGTAGAGTTGCATCATCATTGCAGATACAGCACCAGGGCAGTTCATCACTGACAAGCTCAGCAGGCACTACAGATGATGCGGCTTTAGCTGTATCATCCTTCTATTAGTGATGCACATGCAATACACAAACACAATATTTGATCACGATCAGTTATTCAGCATAGTGCTAGAATTTGAGTTAGATACAGCAACATGGCAGTTCATTACTTATCATCTCAGTAGGCGCAATGGATAATGGTTTTTTGCTGCATCGTCCTTCGATAAAACAAATACATAATGATTGTGGTCAGTTATTGCTCTGTCGACAAGCAGAAATGAGTTAGAGTTAGGATCAAGGTTAGATGCAGCACCATGGCAGTTTATCATTGACCATCTCAGTAGGTATGTCAGATGATGGTGTTTCTGACATTACATTGTCCTTCTATCACAAAAGACACTCAGTGATTATGCCGAGATAGTGTTGGTGGCATACAGCACATGACAGTTAGAATTCCAGTAATTGATACAATGTGTGGTGAGTAATTTAGTGGCAGTACATGCAGCATCATCTCAAGCCTGGTCGTGGAAGTTTTTATGCAGAAAACAGCACAGTAACTAAGTTCTGCCATTTGGTGCTGGAAGGCTGCTAATTATGCCTCACCATGTAACAATATCATGTAGCAACTTTTACTCCTCACGCGCTAAGTTCCTAACGTAGCGAAGAGGAGTATATAAGATCTGCGTAATATTGAGAACCGACCAACCGACGACCGACCAACGACCGACCTGTGTTCCCCCGGGAGTCTAATGATCACGTGACTGATTACGTCACGTGACACTAAAAGGTCAAGGTCGTGACCCCATTATCTTCGAGGTGCCATATCTTCGTAACGGTGTCAGATAGACGCATGCGTTGGGGTATAACAAGACAAATGGCAACTAGCGTCATCGACCATTATTGGAAATTTTTTCCTCTCAGTTCCTAAAATCAAACGATATTTTATGAACTTCAAGGAGACAATTTCCAATAACGATCTCAAGCCAGTCACTATTAGTATAATATTAAACGAGTTTCAATTAAATGCCAGGTCTCTAATACAAGCCGAAAGGAACGAAAAAGCTCTTTAAAAAATACAAAAGAAAATGACGCGCATGAGGAGTACATTAGATTGGTTACAATCTAATAATATTTCTTGTTAAAAAACAGATAATAAGACAAAAAGTTAGACAGAGGAACCTTGGAAGAGTTGCAAGTTGAGCGGATATCTTGAATACCTGACCTCTCATCTAACTGATTCTCTTCCATTAGCTGCGATCAACAAACAAAATCAGTATTTACCATTATATCATCTGACAGTGTGCCATACTTGCACAATGTAGACACCAAATGATTAAGATCATAAATGACCGCTTGATGGCATAATGGTAGAGACTTACAATCCAGAGGCTGTGGGTTCAACTCAAAGTTGAGCCACTATCAAGAGGTCATTAAATGGATGGACGACGGTCTTTGGACAGTTAAGCCATCTCGGTATGTAACCAACCACCAAGTTAAAACTCGGCCTTTTATCCCTCAGTGGTAGGTAAATCAAGTACTGGCCTGCCTGCCTGGGGTTAAAGCAAGGCAAGTTTCTCTGTGTCAAGTGGCAGATAACCCATGACAGGTCTGAGAGGGGTTTACATGAAAAGCTATAGACAACGTTTAACCTTCTATCACATGACGACATGCAAATTCTACTAGCTGATATCTAATGCTGGAAGCAGAGTCAATTCACACGCCCAAATCACTTTCACACAAGTAACACGTTTCACACTTCATTATTACTCTCTGATCTTTTTTTAGCTAACCAGTCTCTGAGTTGTGCATAACAGCTAACAATGCAAACAGACTGGAAGCATGCTGACACCAGGGGCCAAATTTTTGAAACTTTCCTAAGACTTTTTCCAAAGACCTTCCGATGAATTCCAAAGAACTTTTCTTTCCCAAATTTTTGATGGCTTTCTTTGCATTTCAAAAGAACTTCTTTTCTTATTTTCCTAAAGTAGTTCAACCAATCAGATGCGCTTATACTGACCATGGGATGTAATCATCTTAGTTTCAAAACTTCTTATGAAATCTTCTTTGGAAAACTTCTTGTCTTGGCACATTGACGGGAAATGCAATTTACACACTGCTTCATTGTTTAAGTTGACCAAATGTCATTTTGCTTTACTTACTCATTGTTGATTTTATTGCAGCACCATGCAAAAAATATTCTCACATGACAGACGTCACACATGATGTCTAAGCTAAGTGTCAACAAAACTCAACACAACATTCTATACTTTTTCCAGCTTTTTCCGTGTAAGAGAAGGTTAGTGCTTTCCTATATATCTGCCTAAATTCTTCCTAAAAAGTTTCCAAAAAAGTTTTGAAAATTTTGCAGCTTTTCTCAAAATCTTCTTTGGAAGATCTCAAATTCTTCCAAAAACATTATCCAAAGAAGTTTAGAAAATCCACCTACTTTCTTTGGAAAAGAAGACTTCCAAAGATCTTCCTAAAAAGTTTTGAAAATTTGGCCCCAGTTTTTTTATTTTTGCCTAACATATTCTGAAAATGTACTAACTAAAGATGTTAAATTAACGTGTTAACTTAACACGTTAATGTGTTAAAGAATTAATGCATCTTTAAAAAAATTACCGCACATATGTAAATTTACATTTACGTACGTAAATTTACATTTTGTGAAGCAGATGTTCCAATATTCCATTAAACTGTGGTTATTTGATGAGCAAATAATATTCGAGTAAATAAAAGTTGTTTTGTTAATTTTTATGCCATTCTAACACACAGTAACACAGTATTTAATAAAATATGTGACAAACGCACATAATAAAATAGCAAAACAGAAGAGAAATGTAATTTAGACAAGGTAACATAGC
>Ga0209367_1002810_pt1 | contig 23278 bp, 12 predicted proteins | sample WorMetLIZISLAND2_FD_187412 | JGI IMG/M metagenome (GOLD analysis project Ga0209367, IMG submission 187412) | Marine gutless worms symbiont microbial communities from Max Planck institute for Marine Microbiology, Germany - Olavius geniculatus... ... | reverse complement strand
ATTCAACAATGTTTGATGGTCTTTTGCGTTTCCAAATTTCAGAAAAATGGGCGAATTTGCGGTTTCCATTGAACATTCGGAAGCAAAAAGTGTTTCAGCTTCAGGGGGCTTCGCCCCTGACCCCCCGACCAGGGGCTCTGCCCCTGGACCCCGCTGGAGGCTCCGCCCCCAGATCCCCGTTATAGGCTCGCGCTCCGCGCGCTCGCCATGGCCCCCGGCCCTTGATTGCGGCCCGCCAGCTGGTGGAAAATTGACTAAGTGGCCCGCGGTGTCAAAAAGGTTGGACAACACTGGTCTAGAACTTATACTGTCATAATGTGACTATGCGAATGCAGGTTTGTAGAACTTCTTGAAAGGCCTACTTTAAGGCGTAATTTGAAACCGAACTGTTTGATACTGCATACAAGCGGAGTTTCGCTGTATCAACTATTAGCAGTTTTGTACATCAAATTTTATAGGTTTTGTTTTTTTCACGTTTAGGCTTCATCGATAGTTATCAGAGCAACGTTTGTAACCTTACTGCGTTGCTTAATGTTCTTCTACTTTGTTCTGTCTGATTATATGCTGGACAGACGAATGGTGATAACGGTAATTATAACATCTATACTATATTTGAGAGTTACCATCGCCAATAACGTTGTAACGACACAACATACACAGTGGCGGTTTTAGGTCCGGGCCGGGGGCACAGCCCCCCAGTTTTGCTCTAGCCCCCTCCCAGTTTCGTGGCCATCCATGATTTTTTGCAAAAATAACACACACATCTGATGCCTTTGTGTTTCTAAAGTTTCGAAAAGTGGGCAAATTTGCGGCTTCCATTGAACGTCCAAAAACCAAAAATGCTTCAGCTTCAGGGGGCTTCGCCCCCCTGACCAGGGGCTCTGCCCCTGGACCCCGCTGGGGACTCTGCCCCTAGACCCCCGTTATAGGCTCGCGCTACCGCGCTCGGCATAGAGCCATGCCCCCAGATTTTGTGGGCTAGAACCGCAACTAAACATACGTCGGCGAAATTTGCGTGCGGATGAGTGTTGTACGTGGCCTGAACATGAACTAAGCGAGATGTCGCTAAGGTGTCGTACCTTTTAAAAAAGTTCACTTTTTCTAAAATTTTGCAGCCACACTTCTTAAGCCGCAGCAGAGCTGTGACGTCATATAGACATCGTCACCATGGTGACGCATCATCAGCGCTGCAAGCATACTGGAGCGTAAGGTTCTCGATAGACCTAAATTATCAAGACGTCATGACTTCCAAGGTAAAAAAAATTTGACGTCATGTACAAAATTTGAAAGTCATGAAGTAGGCCTACAAGAAAATTCAAGCAAAAATTAACATAATGCGAAACAATACGTCTCTATGAAACGAAGTATGCAGAAACACGACAGTCAGCGGATGTTACTGGACTAAAAAAACAGTCGAATACAGATTCTGACGTTAATTCGTAGTTTATTATTGAAAAATAAACATGATAGAAATTAGTTTGATTTGGACGTCGTGACGTTCAGGTTTTAAAATTTGGGCGTACGGGCTTAATTTTTTGGGCGTATTTACGCTCAGACGTCAGCTATTGAGAACCCTAATGAAGTGCCCATAATGCTGCTGAGAAACCTAAATCGAGTTGAGGCCCAAAAGGTCGAAAATTGAGGCCGCAGGCCGAAAATTGCAACCGCAGGCCGAGATGAAAGCCGCAGGCCGAGTTGATGCCCGAAGGGTCGATAATGGAGGCCGCAGGCCGATACTATGGCAAAGATCAAGCGGACAGGGAGCGCAGCAACCTGTTTGTTTGTGCTCCCGGTCCGATGTTGCCTGGGTGCATTGCAGACCATTGGACGCGTTGCGCCTACACAAGCACAGTTTTGTACTTTTAGAATGTAATAGTAATCTGCATGAGCTATCGCGTTAGTTCACTGTCAGTTGCAAATTTCCCCAAAATTATGATCTTGTCTGACTGCTCTATAATGTTTTGCACGTTGTGTATTTTTTCTCTTAGTAATTATTTGGTATGCCAAGTTTTCGGTATATATTTCATCATCCATCATCACCATTAAACGTTGCACAACGTAGTGAAACATTAGCGGAAGGCTGCCTTAGAAGCCACGTGGTTCAATGAACCATCCATCTGATATAAAATTAATCGACAACAATAATGCAATAAAGAACGTAGTAAAATATTTTAAAAACTGAATTACTTTTATTATTACCTCCGAATCACTCTTACTGTTGTTTTAGTTATTCTAGTTCTTCTTACATTTTATGTGCATTTTCGCAATAACAAACTGTGATACTGTTAACGTTGTTTTATAATAATAATTCAACACAGTTCTTGGTGACCTGGTACAGTAAATCAGCACTGAGCACATTGCTATAGCGAATGCATCTCAGTGGGGTATAGAACGACTACGGGTTAGGCCTAGGCCTATATCAAAACTCACTAACGCCAGAAACACTACAGCTTTTCTCAATAAACCAAACGATTATAATAGCTTACTTTACATGAGCAGCTGTATCTGGCCTCGCTTTGAGATGATCTATGGCACAACTTACACAGAAAAAGCATATCTCGCTACAAGATGGCTCATAAAACGTAGCATTCATGGTGTGTATTGCGTACGTGCACTTCTTGAGGAAACCAAACTAAACACACTAGGGTAAGGTTCCTTGAGAGATCGTTTGATTAATAATATTTTTACACTGGTTACGTGCTTCGCATTACGGATAAAATGCAAGCTTCAGTAAATTTCTATAAGCTAAGATTTCATTATTTCGCAAAATTATTAAGAAAAAACTCCGTGAGTTCGAGACTTATTACGTTACCCGGCATTTTCTTTCAAAACTTCAATTAATTATCTGCTCGCTGCACTCGACACCTTGTAAAACTGCAGCGATATTATTGTTAAGCAACAGACGAAGTGATAAAATTTATCCGGCTTACGCGACGAATTATTTAGCGAAGCAACATCACTTTTAATTACCACCAGGAAAGAATACTCTGAATGCTAGTGAACAGTATCGTATGATTAATTTAGACGGTGCCAATTTTATGCCACTGAGCAATAATCGAACGTGTCGAGTGATAAACAACAAGGCTGCATTTGTCATAGGCTATTTCTAGTTAAGATCAGTGGTCAGACATATATCAGCTTTTAAACAAAAGAATCCTAAACTATTGGGCAGTGGTTGCGTGTGAAGAATAAGAAAAACATTTTTTTAAATATTCTGCAAATGTTTTGCATTATTTTAATGCAATTACGCCCAAAACATTAATTTTACAGCTAGAGAGTCAAGCCTTGCTCAAGACTAAGTACTGTTCGCGGGCCAGGCCAGCGCAACATTTCGTGAATCAAGAGGATTATGTCTGGGGGATTTTGCCAATTGCCTGCCCTAACTTGTTCTGTAATTCTGCTAAGAAACTTCTGTGACTTTGACCTATAACCTTGAAATTCAATAAGATTCTAAAGATAGCCGACATGCATGTTTAAGCTAAAATTCTTTGAACTAGGTGCAGCGGTTTATGCGTTATCGTAATATCAAAAAGAAAGAGAAACAAAAGAGCTTAACGACGATGCTAAAAACAATACTGTCGTCGATAGCGCGGACTAGTAAAACATATAAAAGCATTTCAGCAAAATGAGTGGTTGCGTACCAAACAAAACACGAAAAAACCTGCAAAACATTTGTGGAAAAATGTTTTTATTGTTAAACATCAAGTTAACCACGGCCTTGCAGTCAAAGTACGTGTTAATATTTTTTAAAGTATTTGATGCGGTAATTAAGTCAGCTATTACGTAAAAAGGCAACCCTTTCCATGGATAAACACAGTTAGTCAACAATAGACCGTTCAAAACCACATAAATTATACACTGTGTTTCAAAAACTTTTACCTCTTCCTGTTTGAACTATATTTTTATCATTAACCGCTTTTGATGCTGGGTTTGGCCAAAGTATACAAAAGATTAATTACAATCGTGTATTGTTATTTTCTTTTACAACTATAACAGCTTGAAGCATGAGATAGTAGTGTTTCCAATGGAAAATGTCAAGTTCAAACGAAAATGAAGTCAGTTGAAAATGAGGTAAAAAAGACTGACAAAACAATTATTCAAACAGTTACAGCAACCTGCCTTCCGTTAGCTTTCACGTTGGTCTCCAGCCATCTGTGCCACTGGTCAATTGCTCTATCGATGAGTGACTGCTGCATCCCACACCAGTATCATTCCAGCTTTCCCTCAAATTATTCATGTTGCGTTAACTTGTCACCTGACTGCTAACGATAACATGACCTGGCTTCGTCTTCTTCTTCTTGTCTCTTGGTTAACAACCGTTGGGACTAAATACAATATTCCTTTATGTCTCTTGATCTTGCCACAGTCTCATAGCTTCAGTCTTCACACGGGGTCAACTCGGTCCAATCAGTGATGTTGTCTGTCCATTAATTTCGTCGGCGGTCTTCCTCTCTGCCGTACACCATTAACTGAGTCCAGCAACTTTTTTACTATGTCGATCATCGGCGTGCAACAGATTATGGCCGAAAAGCAATAGTTTTCTGTGTCGAATAATGTCCACAACTGTTTCTTTTCTGATGCTTTCATTTGTCTTTGTCTTGCCAACCTACACCTAGCATGTTTCTGCGGCATCTCATTACGTAAACCATTGTCAACGTTTCACAAGTATACACAGTTAGTCTGGCTAACGAAACATTTTGCGTCAGAAAAATTTGGCAACGTTTCTGCCAAATATTATCAAAAGTTGTCCTATAAATTATAGCACAAACAAAAGGGGTGATTTTTTTGAAACAGCGCAGTGGTTAGAAGTAAGACGGAAAATGTTACAAAAATGTTTCAGGCGCTATGCGGCTATTTCATAATGTGTAGGCCTAACATCGGTCTATCATCAGAATGCTTAAAATGTGTTGCATAATTTTGCAACCCTTTTATTTTAGGCCTATGGCCTAACTTGGCGTTAATTTCACAGGCGAACCAAGGCGACAAACGACAAAAACAAATTAAAGAGTAGAATACCTGAACCTGACGATTAGTTCAGTTGATAATCCGTCAATCGGTCACACAGCACGATGACATGAAATGCGAGACAGTCAAACGCTGCATCGGCAGCCGAACGTTGTGAATGTGAATACAGTTTACAATGCGCTGGATAGCCAGCCGCTGATCGTTGACGTGTGCTCGTAGGTAGGTAAACCCTACATAGGCTTAGGTAGGTTACAGTTGGAATGGCAGGCGACTTCCAAGCGGCGTAAATTTCTATCGTATCCGTCAGACCGTCACCGAACACCGATCACAGTGAAATCGATACGACCGATAAACTTACTCGTTAACATCAATGGAACTTACCGTCCGCTTTGCTGCGTGTTGTTAATCGAATTAGCGATAATAACAATAAAAATAACGTACGAGCAGTAGGTACGGTAGTCAAACTGTCGTATGCAAAACTTCAGCTTATACAGTGCTTGCGATGCATTCTCCACGGTATAGCAAAGACAGCATCAATGCAGATTTTGGCCGGAATGTAGGCCCACGACAGCACATTATGTAGATTGTTCACTCCACAGGGGGCATGATACGGCGTATTATGCAGTCTTTTCTCTCTCTGCCTGGCTGTCGGTCAGTTGAAGCAACTACACCGTGTCTCAAACAAAAAAAATTGAGCTAATGCTCACGAGACGCGCGAAAGCCTATAGCAATTCCGGCTCAGTAGTTTAGCTAAAAATTGGGGTGTTCACGCTAAGTTAATATAGAAATACCAAATTCTCTATCTGGATCGCATAACGATAGTTCCGTAATACCAGCTCGTGAATGATATAGACTTGTGTCGCAGCCCGAAATCGCCAAAAAAATCATAAAACCCCCTATTTTGGCGTTCAAGGTCATTCAAGGTCATTGAATTCGGCGCCAATCGAGAGTTAGTGTATGACTTTCTATAAGTGATTAATAGTAACCTAGGCCCTATCTCGCACCGTTACTGAGATACAGCGACTTATTGGCCAAAAATCGCAAATTTTGCCCACCCCCTCTTATTTAGCGCCCTCGTTCGAGGTGACCGCCTTCGAATTTATGGAAAGGTTCCTAAAACTAGAGTTTTCCAGGCAGCCGAAGGTGAAGATTGGGTGATCTTATCTTGCACCGTTTTTGACTGATCCACCCGTGTGACGGACGGACAGACGGACAGACAGACAAAATTGCGATGGCTAAGACGCGCTGAAAATACGTGCCACTTTAATTTTTTGAACAGCTCCGTGAAATATTGGCCGATTTTGATAATTTTTGGCACGAGACATCACGAAGAAACTCGACGTAAATGACCACATTTAGCCCACCTCACCTAAGCACTGTTGCTACACTATCTCGTAAAATGCAGAAGTCGTAGCCCTTTACAACAATGAATTCATACTGGGTAGCGCGCGTTGGCTCAGAAAATCATTAAAACCGCAAAATGATTAAAAAATCTGTTACTTATTTAACACTAATCGTATTCATTTAAAGATCGTACTGGAAGGGACATTTTGAGCACATGCTGTAATAAAGATGATGCGATGTGACACGTCCTGGCAGATAATATCTTTTACTCGTGTTTGTCGCTATTCAATCAATCATTTCTGAACCGACGTATGCGCTACCCAGTATGAATTTATTGTTGTAAACCATAGATGTTGTAAACGAGCAAACTACAATTTCCGGATTTCACATGGTAGTGTAGCAACAGTATTTAGGTGAGGTGGCCAAAACTACAGCTTCTTTGTGATGTCGCATGCCAAAAATAATTAAAATCGGCCAATGTTTTACGGAGTTATTCAAAAAATAGAAGTGGCACGCTTTTTACGCGCGATGGCAGGTAGACTACTGCTATAGCGCGTCCTAGCCATCGCAATTCTGTTCGTCTCTCTGTCTGTCCGTCACACGGGTGAATCTGTCAAAAACGGTGCAAGCTAGGATCACCAAATCTTCACCTTCGGCTGCCCGGAAGACTCTAGTTTCAGGAACCGTACGTTAAAGCTTTTCCATAAATTCGAAAAGAGTCACCATGAACAAGGGCGCTAAATGAGGGGAGTTTGCAATTTTTAGCCAATATGTCGCTGTATCTCAATAACGGTGCGAGATGGGCCTAGGTTACTATTAATCATTATGAGGAAGTCGTACACTGGCTCTCGATTGCCACCGAATTCAATGACCTTGGATGACCTTGAACGCTAAAATAGGGGTTTTTATGGAAAAAATTTGCGATTTTCAGCCAATAATGGTGGAATTCATGCATTGGACGTGGCGCGCAATACTGAAATTATCGCACTGGATATGGCGCTAGGCGTCATCCGCCGTCGAGTCTAAATGAAACATCGTTGTGAACTTAGATTTAGTTCGCACCGGGCCTTCACACATGCATCGCTGTCGCGCGTTCCCTTTTGCGTTAGCTGGACTTTTCTTGTCATTGAGACACGGTGTATAGAACTCAACCACTGCTAAGAAGCCACACGTTCTCGCTCCGTATCACACTTAATTATATCCCTATGTGCTACCGAATGGCTTATTTGCCAGATTCAAATAAAGTACATTTAAAACAAATAATCTGAGCGTGCATGACGCGTGACAGCATCGATGCTGCCACCTGGGAAATTCTGTGCAGTTCACTGCTGAAATATGTGTCGCTGCCTAAAATCGCGAAAAATCACTATTCACCAAAAATTTGTTCTTTAAATTTCAAGGTCGTTCAAGATCATTAGTCTTGTACCCCCGGAAAGCTCGTCAGCAGTGCTTGTTACGGTAAGCAGCAAGTCTGTTTCTTATCTGTAGCCGTTTTCGCCCTAAATTAGTTGACAGTAGCAGAAATTGCGCATTTTGAAGGTGTGCCCAAATTTGACGCCCCGTACGGAAGACTCTTTAAACTTAGGTGATTGAAACTTAGCCTGTTGCAATTTACGTTCAATTTTGAAAATTTCATATGCAGGTTGTTGTTTTGTCTATCCTTGGTCAACTCGGCGCGATTCGCTGTTGAAATGTGCGCCGCAGCCAAAATCGCCAAAAAACACTAAACCCCCTATTTTGAAAGTTAAGTCGTTCACGGTCATCGATGATGGTACCCCGGGAAAGACCTTCAGCAGTTATTAATAAAACAGACTAAACAGAGGTGGCAAAGGCCTGCAAAGTGCAAACAACAAAAACTGTAATTTATTTTCTTCCGCTAGCGGGTGACCATGCACAATAGGCCTATCAGCAAAGAAAACCGCACCCCAGATCCCTACAGCGAATATCATGAATATATTAACACGGCCTCGAACATATAGGTCTACTGATGAGATTGTGGACGTAGGCCTACATTATGTGGTCGGTGGACGACGTTGGTCAAGCAGTGTTTTACGCGTTACCGTCTACCGTACTCGCCTTGTTACATTTCGTGCGAGCGTCACAAGCAACAGCTAATGGCTGGCAACGCTCGCTGTTTCGCGCTAGCAGTACGATAGTATTAAATTGAAATAACCGGATTACACGCGTTGATGCTGTTTTCTAAAAGCGCTATTACTTCTAGTTAACGAAAACAGCTAGCTTGTTCCTGGAACTTTCTGCTTAACTCACTTAAGGGTAAGCTGGAATGACCGCCCACGTAGCTGGTTTCAGCACGCCAGTGATGCACAAACTTTTTTCCAGCAGGTGACAACTAACTTCGGTCTTTGTAGGGTGCTTGTTGAGGTGACATGCTGTAGTGGAAGCGCGTTTCTCTTGTCTACTGGAAGTGCTGGAAGATACGTTATGAATTATTCGCGAAACCTGAGCGACAGAGGATTTGATACGCGTGCGGCCTTCTGCGGAGCAATAAATCTACTGGGAGTCAAACCAGTGACCCACACTGGCTGATTACGCGCGATCAGTCGACGGCGAGCACGCAGAACTCAGTGACTGACAACTCATGCGCGACCGTACAGCACGCCTTCAGCTTGATACCAAAATAGTAACTAAGTTATCCAGCAATTCACTAAGATGAATCTAAATACTGATGAGTGCAAAACTTTCACATTGCGGTATTAACGTTTATAAACTACTGAAATTCTAGAATCTTCAAGACTCTCTTAAATCAAATTACATGCAAAAAGACGGACAGCGAAGTTATAGCAGTATACCCTAGACACTACAGCGTTACATACACGTGTTTGATTGGTATATACTGTAGCAAACCAAAGCAGGCCTATGGTTTTGCCATCACACGATCACAACTTTGTCGCATTATCGAGATATTCAAAAAAATTGAAATCTTAAAACTAGGCTATCCATAAGACTGGATCAACAACACTCAGTAATAGGCTTACTTCCTCAACAAAGTTATACATTTGTAAATAACTCATAAACAGCATAGACGAAAAATGCGTTCAGAATTAATAGCATCTTAGTTTTTGATTGAAGTAAATGCGAAAACTAGTGTAAAGTTAACTACCAACAAAAACTATTTTTAATCATTATCACTTATCAGCACCAAGGAAAATATCACTATTAATATTATTAAAGCAGAACATGGCTAACAACCACAACATATAACCAACACTATTCAGGGTGGCCAGTTTTTAGGCAAAAAATTCAAAGACTTTCACTTTTTATAAACCTATTCCATTATAGCACCATAGAGCATAAAATTAGTACATGTACCGCAAAATAAGTAATAGTAATTTAAGTTATCCAGATGAATCTAAATACTGGGGACTGCAAAATTTTCACATTGTGGTACTAATGACGCTTATAAACTACTGAAATTCTACGATCTTCAAAACTCTCTTGCATCAAATTACAAAACTTTCAAGAACTTATTTGGTTTTCAAGGATTTTCTAGGTCCTGGAAAAATGAACAGTGTTTACAAAGACTTGTGTCGACCCTGACTATTATTTATTTTCATCATATTCTGTACACATAAGTGCATCATAATGAAAAGAACTAATATAAAGGTTATGGCAACAGAGTTTTCAACACAAATACTCCTAGTTCTCACAAAGAAACCTCTTAAAAATTACAAAATTATAAGAAAACTTTTCTGCATCAACTTTATGAAACTACTATACAACATGCAAAAACTAAAATGCAACACATGAATTTGTTGCAAATCATTAGCCAGCCGTACATAAATCACGCCCACGTGTTTTAATGTACTACACACCCATGAGAAAAAACAACAACAAATGACTGCTCAACAATTTCGTGTAAAAATACACAACTGATTGCTTCAAATAAACTGAAATATTAGCAAAAATACTACGTAATTACCTGCACCTCTGCACTGGCAATGATTGACAGCTGAAATTATACACTGGCGAAAACTGCACTTTATAATTTCTACTTTTTCAGTTCTGCACTTTATTTAGGATTTCGGGTTATAAGTACAAAGCTAAATGCAGCAATCCCAACTTCCTACACTTCAACAGACAAAAATTTCCAAGACTCTATCAGAATTCAAGAACTGTCAAAATGTTTTTCTAGAACATTTTAGAGCCTGCCAATGGTTGAATATAAAGGCAAACAGCAATTACTTACCACACATACACTAACACGCTTGCCTAAGCACTGGTGCAATACCCAGATGCAAGGTGTATGGAATGCCAAATATTTTGAAATTTATCTCATAACTGTATTTCAGCACCAAAAATCAAGTGTATGCTATGCCAGTTGTTTACAGTTGTTTACTTTGAACCTTCTAAAATTAATCAACTACCCAGGATTTTTATTTCCCAGAACTTTCCAGCTTCTGGAAAATCAAAGAAAAAATTCCGGCAATTTCCAGGAGGCAAGAAAACTCTGTAAATGTGTCATTAATACAGAAAACCCACTAATCAAATAATGTTTCACAATGATCAGAACTCTAGTCATTGTAATTCATGAGAAATTAACGTTCAGATCTGATACTTTTCAAACGCATGTGGTATAGTATTTCACTGTCCTAACACTATATAATACATCAGCAGTATGACTTAGTCAGGCAGTGTCAAGTGCCAACTGTGCAGAAAGACGCCTACACGATTATAGTCTCAACAGCTGTAACAGCAAAAGATTCACTTAGCTACAGACTAAAGCACTGGATATGACATTCACTATAGACTGCCAGTGCATGAATCTTAACAATACGTCATTTATAGCATGGAGACCAGCCCCAAGCAACGCAAAATTCACCTAGACATTTCCCGACAATATGAAGCACTGTTCCCATGTTGCAGCCATCCACACCATGAGTAACGTACTAACAGTACAGAAGTGAAACAGATCAGTATGACAGCATAATGATCATGCAGTGCACGGGACATGAGATGCACCATCACAGGCTGCACGGTAGTGCAGCAATGTTGTAAGGGTGACCAGCCACTTCAATGGGAGAACCCAAAATTTAACCCTCCGTATATCTCAAACCCCTTAATTTTTCCAAACCAAAATTTGCACAGATGATTATGTCTGGCATATCTCCTGATATGCAAAATTTGGTGAAAATCCGTTCACGGTGGGCTTCCTCACGGATAGGTGAAACATAACGCTTGTGTGACCTTTTGTACCTTCCCTTCCCTTCCCTTTTTTCTTGCTGTCCTCTAGAGGAAAAACCACTGAATTGATTTTAACACAAGATGGCTCATATGACAGGGTTTCGCGCAAGGAAGTGCCTTTTGAGGGTTACAAAATTTAAATTCAACATTTTAACCTATTTTTCACAAAAATATGAAAAATTACAATGGCGCATATGGGGAAAATTAGACAATGCTTTAAACCACCGTAACTCTGGCTAGGTATAAAAGAGTCGTAATTTTTGGTTCTAGGGTATGGTTTTCGGGGTCGGCCAATTTAACGGTGTCATTTATATTTACTGCTGATTGACCCCCGTTGCCATGGCAACGAAATTTGGGACAAAATGGGCCATAATTCGGCCCCTTAAAAGATAATTGTGCACTGTTTGCACCTACCCCCGTATTTTCGGGCCCGGGCTATCCGATGGTGTCATTTAAATTTCTCCCCTGGCGACCCCTGTTGCCATGACGATATTTCGGACAAAATTGACTATAACTCGGTCCGTGTAAGAGATATCTGCAAGATTTTTGCGTCAATAGGGGGGTTTTCGGGGATAGGCCATCGAATGCTGCCACCTGATTTTTTTCCTGAGCGACCCTCATTGCCATGGCAACGAAATTTGGGACATAATGGGTTAGATCTCGGCTTACATAAGAAATATATAAAAGATTTTTGCATCAGATGGGGTGTTTTCAAGGTCGGTTTATTTTTGTATGGACAGTGCACATGCGCAATTATTTAAAGCGCACATACGCACCCCCACAAAAATCATATGTTAAATATATGAAAAATCGTTATTATCTACCAACAAAAACATCTCTACATTTTCTAACATTGCTATAATTAACTAATCAGGCGTTAGATTAGTATGACATTCTAAAAGTTAACGACAGAATCTTCTAATTCGACAGCTGCTTAAAGCGAGATAGGACGCCCGTCCGCTTTGAACGTAAATTAATAGTAAATCCATAGGACTAAGCGAAGTAGCCCATATTCCAAGATAAACCCAATTTTGTATTTACTTTACACACAACAAAACAAATAAAATTTTGGCGAAAAGTAGAGTTTGAAGACAAAACAGACGGATTTTGAGTTGTTAAATTTGGCAGAAGTTGATAGTATTCATGATGACGCCAGCATACAACGTGGGTGCTAGTGTTGAGTCAATTTAAATTATTATTGTGGTTTGTCAAAAATGTGACTTCCGTCATAGTAGTAGTAGTAGTAGTAGGAGACTAGTAGTAGTAGGGATAAAGGTAGATTAGTGATAGTGTAGGCATAGGGTTACAGTAGCAGTAGGGGTAAGGTAAGTTATGGTAGGGGTAGAGTATGGTAATGGAAAAGTAGGGGTTACTTATAGTCTAAGTAGAAATAGGAGTAGCAGTAGTTGTGGTAGTAGCTGTAGTGGTTATTCTACTGCCAGATTTTATTCAGCTCCAGATTACTTCCAACGGCAATAAAACTGCAAATATTTATGTAAAGAACTGTTTAGTTTATATAGACTACAGTGTAAGAGTGACATCATGGTTGTAGATATAAAACAGCACAAATCACAATTTAATAATTCAAACATCACCATTACACAATGTCAGAAGAACTTTGTTGACTGTGTAATGGCAAAGTTTGAATTATTAAATCGTGATTTGTGCTGTTTTATATCTACAACCACGATGTCACCCTTACACTGTAGTCTATATAAACTGAACAGTTTTTTATGTAAATATTTGCCGTCTGAAATATAATGCTGACACACTGCTGCTGAATATGAGCATTGCCAATAAAGTCAAGTTCACAGTGCACAGTTTCTGCTGACAATCTCTTGACTTTTTGATAAATTCTGTGACTTTTCTCCAACAGCAATAAAAATTCGGCAACATTTCCAGGTTTTTCAGTAGCCACCCATTACATTTCACACCATCACGATTTTCAGCACCAGATAAATGTTTCCAAAGCAAATTTTCTGAGCAAAAAAATCCTGTCATGATTAATATGATACTGTGGTAGCAACAGTCTGATGGTGGCAGAGAGGAACTGGATCAGCTGGGATCTAACAACGCCTTGAGATCCGGAATGCACAAAAGTTTATGGCGGATGTGTCCCAGGACTGTCAGTGATCCGAGTGTCCCTGCATCCACACGCAGACTTGCCAAGTCCTGAAATGCACAACATCCACTCAACACTTACACACAACAAACTAAGCATACATTGGTTCAAGTATACTCGTAATCAGGTTTCAAAAACAGTAACTGAGTTTATTTCTGCCGGCTACTAACTACAAAAGAAAATTTTACAGATGCCAAAACCATTAACATCCACTTTGAACAATAGGTCCCATTAGATGACACTTTTTACACAATATTCAAGTTCACCCAACAACGGCACTGGACAGATATATCCATGGTGAATCAACCTGTTTCATAATTCAATGATATTTACTCTAAAGTTTCATTCAACAATGGTCAGATCAGATCTTCAACCATCAATTTTGGTAAATGGCAATGGAAATAAAGCTCATGCAAAGTTCGCACCAAATGACAGGCAGGACCTCAAATTTTACCGCAGGCAAATAAAAGACTTGGCCAGGCTGAGAAATCAAGATGTGCAAGAATTCAGTGTCTGTTTACAGACTTACTTACTTAGACTCAGTTCCTTCCGTGCATCAAGACGCATCGGGGCAGCAGCTTTGCACCAGGATCATCTGTCAGATGCCAGTATCTTTGCCTCATCCCAAGATATGTGGACTCATCACAAGTCCTCTTGGAATGTTCTTCTCCACGCCTTCTTAGAACAACCTCTTTTGTGTGTTCCTCTGACTGCTGACCAATGCATTGCTATGTTAGAGTGTCTATGGCTGGGAAAACGAAAAATGTGATCTGCCAGCTGAAACCTGCATTCTGCTGCTATGTTCTGTAGTTTTGTTGACCCAACTCCCTTTGGGACCTCTTCGTTTGTGATATGGTCCAGATATGTAATGTGAAGCAACTTCCTTAGATATTGCTGGTAGAAAACATTAAATTAACTGACAAAAGTTCCTTAATTGAGGCCAAAACATTGTAAAAATAGTCAGCTGTGCCTCTATATTTTAGCCTCTTAGGGTGCTATAGAAATTGTATTATTATTAGTATTTGTCTGCACCTATCAACATACTTGTTTTGCAAGCTAGACTATGGGACAAGTTTGAATGTTTAATCCAATTAACTCAGGACTGCTCTAGCTTAGCTGACAACACATGCAATTGATCATACACATCCAAATAATCACTTTTAAATGGAATGATTGACGCAGCCATCAAAGATCTTGTCTACATTAAGTAACTGAAGCCATTTCTGGTCATATACATTTTGTTCAAACAAGACCTAACATTTGAACAAACAAGTAGTATAGCTTACAGCAAAGTGTGTATAACTCAAATCAACAACCAATGAAAGTTGTGGCAACAAAAATATATTTTCTTATGATATGTAAGCTGTTAATCAACTTAGCAAATGTGAATACATAATAAAAACGTTAAAAGAATGTTTTTTCAGCCTATTGTACTAGTAGTAGCTAGACAGAGACCAATGATGAATGACATGAATCTAGAGTGACAACCTGAAGGCATGTGGACGCAGAACCGGGGGTGACGTCAAATGCAACGTTGCCAAGGACTAGTTGTGTGCGTCCCGACCGGCGCACTACGAGCCGACCAATGACTGACTCATCAAACTCAGACAACGAATTTTTCTACACATTCACACCACAAACGTTACTGATGACGTTACTGCTCTGGCCAAAGGATATAAAAAACTTATGAAAAAAAACCAGAAAACTGATATGGTTGAAAATGAAATGAGTAATGCAGGACTTCAGAATTAGGTGGAATTTAGACCACGCAGTAAAAGCTGAGAGACTACAGGAGCAAATCATCAAATGCATTATGAAAATATTATGTTGCTAAAATGTGGTGTTGGCTCAAGCCAAACTTTAACAACTAATAGTTTTATCTGGCAAGATTTTATCCCAAACAATTCTCCGACATTAAATTCTTTGATTTTCCCAAGCAGTAAAATATTCCAACATCCACTTTGTCCAGAGACGTGGTCAGCCTGTAATGTATGCAGCAGAGCCCAGACATCTCAAAAGCATAAAAACACTTTATATCTCAAAATACCCAAATCTGTCACAAGCTGACAAAGTATTAATGGACGCCAAATTTTAATTTAAAAAAACTGAAAATGCTGAATATTCGCAGCAAAGACATCACATTACCAATGTGTTATGAGAGGCAGCATTTCCTGTTGTTTTTTGACCAGAATCTTTTGAGAATGGAACACCGGGAAGGACATCTGGCAGCTGGAAGAGAAACAGTTCATTCTGCAATGCTGCAACAGTTTAACAGAAGAATTAACAGAACAATAATAATAATAGTACTTAATTGCCCTGGAAATTAAATACCAAGAATCAAAAAAGTAACAACAGTAATAGTAATAATAACAGGTGCTGCATGACAGTTTTTAACAATAACAACATCAGAACATGAGACCATTATGTGCCATAAGCATGTTGATAAAAATTCAATGATCTAGCATGTGAAAAATCAAGGCCATTTAATTATAATAAAACATACTGGTAAATACTGGAAACTACAAGTGTAAAAAGAAGTTAATTACAAGCAATGTTGTGATTACTAAGACTTAGTAAAATTCACAATAAAACAGAACTTGACAACGAGCACAATTCAGCTTTTAGGCAGCAACAATGAAAGGCAACTGTACCGGAATTAGCAGCAAAGATCTGCGCCGGTCGCAAACTGTCACACGTGTACGAAACCGATGAGTCTGCTTGAGACACCGCTGTCTGTCGTAAGCCTGATTCACCGACCTCATCATCATCATCATCATCATCATCTTTTACTACAAACATTGCGACAACATTGATTAGACACAATGAGACATCTTAAACCTCTGCCAAAGTATCGGATGGCACCTGGGGAATGCAAAGAACTTAATACAACAGGTTTTTTAATGCAGTAAAAAATACCAGACCAATTGGATAACAAGCCTCTACCAGTAAACACTGCAGCTAAAGAATGATCTGTAATTCACACAAAATCTAATCCCATCATGACCCTCCTTCAACCACAGCAAATCCCTAGAAAAAAATTTCATCAAAATCTGTTTATATCTTTCAAAGTAATCCAGGTGACAGCAATCAAAGATCCAAAACATAATCTCCTTTGTCATTTTGCTTCAATGGCACTGATAAAAATAATTAAATCCAAGAATATACTGTTACAAAATGTATGCTTTTTAATGCAGCACAAATACCACATAAACTAGCAAAAATATGTTCAAAAATTATGCACTTAAACTATTACAAAAATTTCAGTCATGCTAGATGCACTGTATGTACGATGACCATTATAGCTCCACTCAAATTATAAAAAAAGTATATGTATTGAGCAGTTTGCCCAGAAACTGACTAAATGAAAATATAAAATATGCAAAAAAATTAATAAGGTAAAACAGCACAAACCGGTTTGCTTTTAGGGCAAAAATAGCAATTAACTAAACTTTAATCTTGAAAGTTAGCTGTCAGTTCTTGTAACAACTGTAGTTCAGAAAGAGTAGCTGAAATAGTCATACTTCTTCTCATGGGTCTTGGCCCTTTACTCTTGACCTTCGGTTTTGCTTTCGCCTCTAGCCGATGACTTGACGATGACAAAGGTAAACAAATGGGAGCCATGTCATGCTCGCCACTGGACGACGAACTCCGATCACTGATAAACTGGAAACATTAGCAACAACGCCGTCACATTCGCATCTAACTCACACCAAACTGACACACATTTTGCCACCTCTCAGTGCTGTTGCTTAGGTGACAGCAAGTCCATTCAGTACCTGTGAAATTTTTTTTAATCCTGTTTTCAAAGTCTTGGTCTGATAATTTCCAAAAGCTCACTTTTGATACCTTGACAAATATGATATGTAAATCTAAAACAGCCAGATGGTTAAACACAATTAAACTGACAAACTTTCTAAAATCAAGGTACATTGCAGAAAATGTTCAGATTTTCACAAAATTCTCAGAAAATGTTTAGGTGGAAACATGCATTCCACAGGTAAAAAATTAGATTTTCTTTGCTATCGGTGATGTCATGCTGACGTCATATTTCCGTGTTTGTAAACTTAGGGTTTTAGCATTGAAGACAGACTGTTGATAAAATGTTTGCGAGTCAGCAAGGGTTATGGAGCCGCAAGTTTGTGCACGACGTTTTTGGACAATACACAGACAATTGTATATTGAAATATTGATGGAATAAAATCTTTAAATAAAAAAATGGACATGACCAGCAGTATCAACCCATTCGACTGATGGCGGGCAAGTGGTCATCCATGCAGTGACGTAGTGCGTGTACACCTGCAAACATCAGCAAAGTTGAGGATCTCGCACTCAGCGAAAAAGATAAACCATGAAAATAGTTCACAATGAAAAATTGTGTGATGGATTAGCATATTTTTGGGTTCAGTCAGCACAATGACCAATTTGTGTGTTTTAACATATCACCAATACCTGTCTTCAACGGTAAAACCCATAATTTACAAACAAGTAAATATGATGTCAGCATGACTTCAACGGTAGCAAAGAATATCTATTTTTTTCCTGTGGAATGTGTGTTTCCTCCTAAACATTCCCCGAAAATTTTGTGAAAATCTGAACATTTTCCATGAAGATATAAAACAAAACATGAGTGAGTGTTTTTTCTGAACACAGTGTATATGCCAACAGTGTCAGTTTCAAGGTTTGTTTCTACAATACCTCTGAAATGTATCAATGGATTTTTGTCCAGCTGGAGCAGAGCACACAATGGTTGCATCAAGTTCTAACAGTTTTAGTTTTAGAGAAACTTAACACAAACAGTTGGTTACATACATCATCGCGCAGAAGCTGTTCAAGGACATCCTTTATATCAGCTTCCCAGTCCATCACTTCATCTATTGCTTTGTCTCTGCTCTTCATTGATGAACTTCTGCTGGACTTTGTCTCATCTTTCACAGTATTCTCACCACCACGACTACCACCTACACTACAGTGATGATACTGTCAACAGAACTGCTACTACTACACTGTGTCTCAAAAAAACATTTTTGACCGTAACTTGAAAAGCAATTACCAGATTTTGATAATTTTTGGTACGAATATTCCTGACACAACTTGCCATCAAATGACCATTCAGTTTCCCACCTCACCCAATGTTTGTTTCTGCACTACCTAGGGAAAACACAACCAGCAAAATATCACTCTTTTATCCAATGCAATATGATTGCTTAATTAAAATAACGCGTAAAAACATTTTTTGTTCACATTTTTGACACTTTGGCTGACATTTTATCTAGTTGTCAATTGTTCAACTGCCTGTAATAAAACTGCTTGAAATGTTGGCCCACTAGGCGAACACAGTCAAGAAGACTCTTTCTCCATTCGTTGACAGCAGTATCGATTAATGTTCTGCTCCAGACCAATCCAGGCTGTACCAGTTGCTTCTTGACTTCTCAAACATTCCTAAACTTCATCTGGTAGACACACAGCTGCATGACAGTCAAACCTTGTAATAAACTGGCCCACAAATTTGAATAGATGAAATTTATTGATGTTATTTCATTCATTTTAACACATATTATGCTTGGTCTGCTTTTCCCAGGTAGTGCAAAAGCAGATGTTGGGAGAAGTGGAAAGTAAAACACTTATTTAATAGCCAGTTGTGTGAGAAATATTTCTGCCAAAAATTATTAAAATCTGCTATTAAAATCTTCAAGTTACGATCGATAATGTCGGGAATGTTTTTTCAGGTTTTCTGTTTAGTTCAACACATATTTCGCTTGATCTGCTTTCTCTAGGTAGTGCAGACATACATTGGGTGAGGTGGGAAACTGAACGGTGATTTGATGGCAAGTTGTGTCAGGAATATTCGTACCAATAATTATCAAAATGGTCTTCAAGTTACAGTCAAAAATGTCGGGGATGTTTTTTTGAGACACAGTGTACAGTGTACAAATGTGTGGTCCATTGTTAACACTTATAACCACTAGAAATTTGAGGCAAAGTCCAATGTGAATGCGCCCAGCGCCGTAAGTCCAATTGAGGGAAAATTTCAGAAGGGTGAAATTCCTCTGGTAGCAGTCACGTGGTCCAAACTCAAATGCATTAGCATATGCAGAACGCCCAATGTCGACTTAGGGTAGGTCAACATGCGCACACATCTTTTTTTGTTAGTAGACCAAAGTTCACCAATTTTTTTTTGTTCAAAGGGGGATGAATCGCCCTTGACAACGCCGTTGTCTGTCATCAGCACTAACCAAATTTAAGTCCTTTACAATGTTAGTGGGACAACAGAAAGAGCATCAAAAAGTACTGACACAACAATTACCGAACATTTACATTTGGGTAGTGGTAGCATAACCTGGAGTAACTACAGAATATTGGGCTGGTTAAGCAATAACCAAGTACATTTCATGTATACTTCTTAAGTAAATGCAAAACTTTCAATCAATCAATCAACCAATCAATATAAACCACTTTTAGAAGGTGCCATAAAATTATGAAATATAACCTGACCAAAATGATGCACGGCCAAATAGGTGAAACAAGAAAAACTTCAAAAATCAGTATTAGTCTGTTTTAATATTTAGTCTGAAAAATGCAGATGATTTAAAGCAGCTGGTGTGCACATGAAAAAAGTAATTCACCAAATTTTGATCAAATGTAGATACAAAAGACTGGTGCCAAATTGGAGTGCAAAATATTTGCAACTGTGCGATCAAAATATGCAAATATCATATTACAAATATATTACAAAAATATACCATGACGTAGGCAAGAGTTATTAACATGGGCCTGTGCCATCATTGGTCCTTCAGCGAAGACTGATTTCATCTGAACAAATTGAGACTCATCAACATTGCTCTCTGCCAAGTCCCGGCCACGACCACGACTACGACCCACAGAGTCTTTGACATTCTGCTTCGTTCTGTCAGTGTGCTGCAGAACACCAGGCTTCAACTTCACCTCCGGTGGTGGCGCAAACTCTGAAGCAATTCTGACAAATACAACAACATAAAAATTAGTCTAGTCAACAGTGCTCGATTAAATCACACATTCCAATAAATCACCAAACTGAACTAACTTTCTCTAGTACTCACCAAAATGAGCACAAAAATACATGGCATGAATTTTGTGGTAAGCCTGATCAATCAGCTTAGTCTCTGCCACTAAGCAAACATCTACGATTCACTCACGATATACAACATCAAAGCAGCTTAGATTCATTGACTCATATGTGACAGAATTCGACTTACTCTTGTTTAACTTTTGGCTTGGCTTTTGATGGCAGAACTGGACAAAAATTCTTTTTCTTACTGTTCAATGTCAATGCTCCAAGAGTAAGATCACGTTCTCCACGCAGTGAGAGTAATCTACAAACAACAGGAATCGTTAAAATAACCAGACCACTTTAAGTGCCAAGCACAGATAAAGACTATATGAATATAACATCAACTGACTCTAGACACATCAACACAATCACAGCTAAAGCAAATAGTAAATTGGGATTCGTTAAAAGAAACATCAACATCAATAACAGAGCAGACAAGGAACAGGCTTATAAATCACTAGTAAAAAAATCACTAGAGAGACCTGTTCTTGAATACTGCCAAGCAGTGTGGGACCCATGCATAGCGTCTGACACTCAGCAGCTCGTTTTACCATGAACAAGTACCGCAGAACGTCCAGTGTTGGGGCCATGTTGGCAAAACTTAAATGAGAGTCTCTTGCATCACGTCACCATACTGCACGCCTAGTGTTGTTCCACAAAATCCACTATGGTTTGGTAGCCATCAATATGCCACTCGAATTAAAGTACAACTCAGGACCAACTCGAACAGAAAACTCACTGGCATATCATATTCCTGCGTCATCAGCTGACTATCAGAAGAACTCTTTTTTCTACTGTACAGTCAGAGACTGGAACTGTCTTCTTGATGAAGCTGTTCATACATCAATCCCTGAGCATGTCAGGGATTACATCCTACCATAAACTATGTCTGTGGTACTCCATCGATTCTGGTGAAAGGGAGTCGCAACCCTTCCGTGAGGAGCCAGAGACACATCTCTATTTTAATTAGAACTTAGTTCTGCACCTGGACATCCTTCGTGGTTTTTTTACGCACTTAGCACTGCGGCATGTCCACAACCACTACTGGTCAGGAGTCTTCAACTTGTTGAAGTTCGACCATACGCCGAAGAAGAAGACACAGCCGTTTAAGGTGGCGTAGTTATTCTAAACAATTACCGATACCGTTAATGTTAAAATTACGGTAAAGCTATTCTTAGTAGAATTCTGGTGAAAAAGTTTGTTCTGGGATATACTGTACTGTACCGTTGAGGGGCAGGCTTTTTGACATCTTGAGAACTTCCAGTCGCCATTGGCATCCAATAGCAAATCCAGCATAAACCCTTCACCGAACCATTCAGATCTTCACTTGTTAACTATGTATATTTCCTTAATTACATTTTACGCATACATCACGACACTGAGCGATAAACCAAGTAGTTTACGCAGAAAACAAATAATACTTAATAAATGCATCGTCTTAACTGCGAAAAATAAGTAAGCGTGACCACTGGTGTGAGGATCAATCGGCGATCGCGCTTTCGGCGCTTCAGTGCTTTACGGTCTTTGCTTCTGCTACACCCCAGATGGCGACAATAATAATCGGTTATATCGTCTGAAACATAATTGTAGAGTGTGCCCTTTCCGTGCGCTATATTTCAACGAAAAGTCAGCAACATTTTACTTTACTACAAACTTTGGACATGGGATCGCCATTATCACGCACAACCGCACGGTAATTCGATCGCGAGTTCGCGACTGGTCTTGCGAGCAGTGGCGTATACCGGTAGGCCTTCAGAATTTAAGAACAGTGACAAGGGGTCAGATGCGTTTTTGTTAACTGACAATTCTGATGTTTCAGCAAGCAGCCTATGAAAGTGTGGAAGATGTTAGCACTGACTGACGCCATAATGGCTGGATGGCCCTGCCCTCCCGTTAAATACGCGCGTAATTAACTCACCACTGCAGTCTGGTCTTCTGATTACATTGAATCGGGTATCAGCAGAGGTTACACACATTTAGCACAAAACGCCTACATGTACCGGGTAACGTAAAAGACTAACGCTTCGCAAGCTGCAAATGATTCGGCGCAACCCATGAAGTCTGGTCCGCGTTATTGTCTGATAACCTTGGGCAACTAGAGCAGCGACAATCAGTTAAAGTCTAATTGACTATCCTTCCAGGGGCAAAGACACGTCGAGAAGATGAGATAATCACAGCGGGAGTGTCTGCATGGTTGACGTGTGGCACTGCACGCCTGAAGTCGTCCCGGGCGTTTTGATAGGATTTAGGGAGAAGGGTAGGGCTGGGGTTTACGAACCCCCAAGGATTTGTAATTTTATTTTTTTTTCCTGATTGAGTCCTGCGTAAACGACTGACGACAAACTTTTGGTCTCCGATTGATCTTTACTCTGTAAACTGCACGAAATTTGGTCACTTGATTCTCATGCAGGAAAATCATTCAAATTGTTGCCACCAGATGTCACATTTTAAGGCTGAAATGCATCAAATTCGATTTTGGCTGGGGCTCTGCCTTAGACCCCGCTGGGGGAGCTTACAGCGCTCCCTCAGATCAAAATTTAAGGGGCCTACTTTTAGGG